>Ga0105353_1000066_pt1 | contig 63710 bp, 62 predicted proteins | sample EN1Hudsemesocosm_2_FD_83657 | JGI IMG/M metagenome (GOLD analysis project Ga0105353, IMG submission 83657) | Methane-oxidizing microbial communities from mesocosms in the Hudson Canyon - EN10B Hudson Canyon | ecosystem: Environmental > Aquatic > Marine > Cold seeps | place: Hudson Canyon...
AGCTATGTGGGTTTAGATGGTGATATTGGTTGTATGATTAATGGTGCTGGTCTTGCGATGGCAACTATGGATATGATCAAATTAGCAGGTGGCGAGCCAGCTAACTTCTTAGATGTTGGTGGTGGTGCTTCTGCAGAACGTACAGAAAAAGCCTTCCGTTTAGTATTGGCTGATGAAGGTGTAAAAGCTATGTTAGTCAATATCTTTGCAGGGATTAACCGCTGTGATTGGATTGCCGAAGGTGTTGTTCAGGCGGTGAAAAAGATTGATATGAAAATTCCGCTGATTGTTCGTTTGTCAGGTACAAACGTCGAAGCAGGCAGAAAAATTATTGAAGACAGTGGTTTACCTATTATTACTGCGACAACATTGGCTGAAGCAGCTGAAAAAGCAGTGGCAGCCCGTAATGAACAAGTTGCTAAAGAAGCAGAAGGAGCCGCGTAATGTCTATTTTAATCAATAAAGAAACACGCATGATTGTGCAAGGGTTTACTGGAAAGATCGGTACTTTTCATGCACAAGATATGATCAATTACGGTTCGACTGTAGTTGGCGGTATTACTCCAGGTAAAGGTGGACAAACGCATTTAGATCGCCCTGTATTTAATACAGTACGTGAGTCGGTAGAACAAGAAGGCGCAGAAGCTAGTATTATTTTTGTACCGCCTGCATTTGCAGCGGATTCTATTATGGAAGCTGCGGAAGCTGGTATTAAATTTTGTGTATCGATTACTGATGGTATTCCTACACAAGATATGATGAAAGTTAAGCAGTTCTTGCGTAAATTCCCTAAGAAAGATCGTATGGTTTTAACAGGACCAAACTGTGCCGGCACAATTAGTCCTGAACAGTCTATGCTAGGCATTATGCCAGGCCATATCTATAAAAGAGGTATTGTAGGTGTTGTAGGCCGTTCAGGCACTTTAGGTTATGAAGCGGCTGATCAAATGCGTGAATTGGGCATTGGTATTTCAACATCGGTTGGTATTGGTGGTGATCCTATTAATGGTAGTTCGCATCGTGATATTTTTGAAAAATTCGAACAAGATGAAGAAACTCAATTAGTCTTAATGATTGGTGAAATCGGTGGACCTCAAGAAGTTGAAGCAGGTGTTTATGCTGCTAAAAATATGAGCAAGCCTGTCGTAGCCTATATTGCTGGTTTGACTGCACCCAAAGGTCGTAGAATGGGGCATGCGGGTGCGATTATTTCATCTGCTGGAGAATCAGCTGCTGAAAAAGTGGAAATGTTACAAGATTTAGGTGTGACAATTGCTCCAACGCCATCTGCAATGGGTGAAACTATTGCTAAGGTATTAGATAAAAAATAGTTAATTTAACCAGAAAAAAACCGTATTCAGCCTTGTTCTGAATGCGGTTTTTTTATGTCCATAAGTCATCAAATAATACAACAAGCGAGAATTCAATAATACCCGAAGTCTGACTGGTCTTTTAACTCCACAGGCGCACTAGAAAAACAGTTGCGTAGCTTGCTATGCGCCTGTTTCCTTAGCACCCCTGTGAAGTCAAAATCCTGCGCCATACTTTCGGGTATTATTAAATTCTCGCTTGTAAGTTGACCATTCCATAAGCTCTATATTGCAAGTAAGTATGAAAGTAATTATAGTAAAGAGTCTTTACTTTATAGAGGGCTTTACTATGCAATTAGCAAAAGTAAGTAGCAAAGGGCAAATTACGATTCCTATCGAAATACGTCAAAGTCTTCATCTCAAAACGGGGGACACCCTTGCTTGGGATATAAAAGAAGAGGGAAGTGTCTCAGTACGTCGTGTTGAACCTATTGATATTGATTATATTAGTGCGATTAGCGGTACTTTATCAGAATGGAATAGTGAAGCTGATGAAGAGGCCTATCATGGTTTATGATAAGTATACTGTGGTTAAAGTCCCATTCCCTTTTACAGATAAATTAGCCAGCAAGAATAGACCTGCATTGATTGTTTCAACCGCCGAACCTTTTAATAATCAGATTGAACATAGCATAATGGCTATGATTACATCAGCAAAACAATCTGATTGGCCATTGGATACTACTATTACTGACTTGAGATCTGCGGGGTTGCCAGTGGCATCTCTAATTAGGCTAAAGCTATTTACTTTAGATCATCGGTTGATTCGGGGAGCATTAGGCAAGTTGAGTCTTGAGGATAAGGTTAGTTTTGATATGAACTTGGCTGTTTTACTTGGAAAGTAAGCAATGTATAAGCTAGAATCCCTTTGAAAGTTGCGATAATTATAACTGTATTTATCCTTGTTATGAATGCGGTTTTTTTATGCCTGTAAGTTTTGTAAACTATTGTTTTGTTGGTTTAAAAAAATGAGATTATGTTTGTCTATTCAATACCTATCCTATTAACCTATATTCAGTTTGGAAGTGCGGAAGAGTATTTGGTAACAATAGCGTTCTTTTTTATGCTGTTGTATATTGCAACGCCTTTTGATTCTTCTTATAAGGATATTGAATGGGGGAAGGTATCAGATTTAACTTTCTACCAATATTTGTATGATGCATGGCTTGGTCAAATAAAGTTATGGCTGGTTTTTTGGCCTTTTTTTATTATTCTTAATTTAAGCTTGTATTTTATAGATATGCTGGCAAGGGCGGGAGGGTTTACGGTATCAAGCTGGGATGCAATGCATTTGATTTTATGTACGCCTATTCTATTTTGGACTATCACCGTATGGCGAAATGCTTTGAATACAAGTCTGCGATTTTGGGCTATATTGGCTCGATTTATGACATTAGCTGTTTTTTTTGAATATGGGTTAAAGTTAGTTATTCGTATAGATTACCCTCGGATATTTTTTCAGTGTCAGGAGGCTGTGTTAGATTATTCTGCTTGTTTTTAATTTTGGGTTAGAAAATCAATAAATGTAATCAGCTAGACAGAATATTTTTAATATAAAAGAGTTATAATGCCAACAAGTAAAAATATTAATTTAAACAAGGTTTATCAATATGAGTCGTTTTAAAAGTAAATCAAATCGTTTTGTGTCTATAGTATCTTTGGCGGCTGTTATTTTTCTTTCAGCCTGCTCTGATGATAATGACAGCACTAAAAAAACTGAGGCTGTGACTAAAGAAGCTAAGGTGGCAAGAACGATTGTTGGAAATAGCAAAAATATGACGGCTAATAAAATTGACGATAAACAAAATTATAAGCAAATGTCTAAGCCTATTGATAAAGCTAACTGGGTAGAGAAAGGTAAATTTAAAAAAGAATTTACTAAAGACTGTATCACTAGAGAGGTAGCTGTTGCGGGAGATAAAGTTGATCTTGGCTATGTTGAAAAAACATGTGCCTGTATAGCTAACTATATGGACAATCATTTAACAGACCAAGAAGCTGACGAGTTTTTAAAGGACGACAATCATGTGCGTTCATTTCAAATTCGTTATGATGCCGCTGCTTTTGAATGTGTCCAAGAATCTCAAAAAGAAGTTGAGCCAAAAATCACTCGTTTTCAATAATAGAAAATAGATTATGTCGATTAAAAACTTATTAATGAGCTTATTTTTAGTAAGTTTTTTATCGAGCTGCTCAATTAATAATGTACAGCAAACGACTGTGTCGAAGAAAGATCAATTCGAACAGAAGTTTGCTGAGCAATGTGTTGAAAAAGAAGTTAGAAATTCTATCAATAAAGATAACGATAGATTAAGGTTTGCTAAGCCTTGTTCTTGTATTGCTAAAAGAATTGCCAATCGCTTACCTGAGCGTGAAATGGATAAGTTTTTAGTTGAACATAAAATTACGCACTCATTAACAATGAGCTTTGATAAAGCGGCTTATTTTTGTGTGCAGAATGTAACGCGACCAAAAACTAGATATTTAGTTGGCAAGAAACCAACGGCTTCAAAATAATATATTCCTCTCCTAGTCTGTAATACCTTTCAAGAAGACTCTTCTGTTACTTAGTCATAGTAATCGGGTTGCATCGACATTTAAAAATTAAAGAAGTTCATTTTAAAAAATTGACAGTCTGAATAATCCGCTGTTATATTAGTTAATATTAATACTCTAAATTTATAATAAAAATAATTCTTCAGAATAGGAAGGCATAATGAGTGAAATGAGCGAAGAAGAGCGTAAAAAAATACTAGAAAGCTCTCCCATTGGTACCTGGGTGCTAATGATTACTGTAGGCATCAGTATGGTTATAGGCTGGATGTTTCTTTACTATGGGGTTTTTTTACCTCGCGGTATGATCAATTAGGGGGAAGGCATGCATATTGATCCGTTAGAAAAAAAATGGGCGCAGATAGTCTTAGCTATTTGTGCTTTTTTTATTGTTATTATTATGTCGGATGCGCTATTTCATAGTGTAAATGCACCAAGTAACGTAGAAACCATTAATTCAGCAACACTGCATTTAAGTGAAGAGTTTGCTGAAGATAATCTAGGTGTTCAAGTTGATGAGAATGGCGATATTTTCATCAGAATGGTCGCTGGGCGTTATTCATTTTTTCCTAAAAAAATTACTGTTCCTGCTGAAACTAAGCTAACCTTTCGCTGGGTAAGTATTGACGTATTGCATGGCGTGCATATTCCTATGACTAATATGAGCACCATGATTGTGCCTGGGTTTGTGGCTGAAATAGAAACCTCTTTTCCTAAACCAGGTGATTATCCTGTTTTGTGTAATGAATATTGTGGTTTAGGGCATGATCATATGTGGAGCAAAATTGATGTGGTAGAAAAAGATCAATGGCAAGCACCACAGATTACTTCTAAGGGAGGGGATAAGAAATGAATGATATGACAGAAAGAAGACTCGCTTTAAGCCATATGTGGGTAGCGTTTATCGCTTTTATATTGGCTTGTTTTATGGGTGAATACCAGGTGTTAGAGCGTAGTGGCCTGATTGAAGCATTAGATTCCCCTACCGTTTATTTTGCTTCGGTGAGTACGCATGGGGTTTTAATGGCCTATGTTCTTACAACATTCTTTATTATGGGGTTTGGCTATTATACGGCTAGCACTTCATTAAAAGTGCCTGTTTGGAATAAGAACTTGGCATGGGCTGGGTTTTGGGTGGCTTTAGCGGGTGTGGTTATAGCCGCTGTTCCTCTTTTATTAGGTCTGGCCTCAGTGCTTTATACCTTTTATCCACCTGTTCAAGCGCATTATGCCTTTTATGTCGGCGCAACTTTGCTGATTGTAGGTTCATGGGTTTGGTGTGGCATCATGATTGTGATGTTTCTACAATGGAAAGAGCTGCATCCTGGTGAAGTAGTACCCTTAGCAATGTTTGCAACAACGATGAATGCAATGTTGTGGTTATGGACCAGCGCAGGTGTAGCGTTAGAGTCATTATTTTTAATTCTACCTTGGGCTTTTGGCTGGGTTGACACCATTGATGTGGGGTTGGCGCGTACACTTTTTGCCTGGACTTTACATCCTATTGTCTATTTCTGGTTAATTCCTGCTTACACTGCTTTTTACTCTTTTGTTCCTAAACATGCGGGTTCGTATTTATTTAGTGATGAATTGGCAAGGGCAGCATTTATTGTCTTAGTTGTCTTTAGTTTGCCGATTGGTTTTCACCATTTATATATGGATCCTGAGCAAGCTAGTGGTTGGAAATTGTTACACAGTGTAGGCACATTTATTGTTTCTATCCCTACCTTTATCACAGGCTTTACTGTCATTGCATCTTTAGAAGTAGCAGGTCGATTACGTGGAGGTAAAGGGTTATTTGGCTGGATTGGTACTTTACCTTGGACTAACACCATGGTGCTTTCAGTTATTTTGTCTTTATTGATGCTGATTTTTGGTGGTTGGGGTGGTTTAGTCAACGCAAGCTATGCGATGAATGCCATGATTCATAATACTGCATGGGTACCGGGTCATTTTCATCTGATCTTTGCGGGTACAACCGTCATTATGTATTTCTCCATAGCTTATTATTTATGGCCAATTTTGACTAAGAAACCAATTTATTCAAATAACTTAGCTTTAGTACAGCTTTGGACTTGGTTTATTGGTATGAGTATTATGACAACACCTTGGCATGTCCTTGGCCTGCTTGGCCAGCCACGCAGAATATCTAGTGTGGTCTATAATAATCTAATGACTTTATCTTGGGAGCCTTATGAGCTGTTAATGATCATGGGGGGATTAGTCTTACTAGGTTCTGCTTGTTTATTTATCTATTTAATCTTTAAAACTCAATTTGGTGAGACAACTGAGGTTTATGAAGCGGAAGTGGAATATGCCGAGTCTTACCATGAAGTAAAAGATTTACCCGAATATCTAAATGATATAAAACTATGGAATAAAGTTATAGCTGCACTCATGTTTATTAGTTTTGGTATTCCAATTCTGCAGTTCTTCTTTTTAGATACATATGACTCAAGCGCATGGGGATATTAGATATGAAACGAACACTCTCTTTATTTTTATTACTTGTGCCTGCTTTGGTTTTTGCAGAACCTGCTTCTAATATAGCTTGGACACCTGATGCCTTAAATTTTGTGAAAGATGGGAATTTAAAAAATGGTAAGCAATTAGCTGGAACCTGTGCTGGGTGTCATGGTGAAAAAGGTATTAGTCAGATGGATGCTTTTCCTTCATTAGCAGGGCAACTGGCAACTTATACTTATAAGCAATTGCGTGATTATGCTGATGAGAAACGTACACATGCACTGATGAATTCTGTAGCTGTGGGTTTAAGTGAACAAGATTCAGCCGATTTAGCTGTCTGGTTTGCTTCTTTGCCTGAAGCTCAGCATAAAGTTAAAAAACAAGAGCTCGAAAAAGCAGAGGTGTTAGTTGCGAAAGGCAATGGTAAAAAAATCATTCCGCCTTGTTTTACTTGTCATGGAAGTAATGGACAAGGCGAAAGGCAGGATATTCCCGCGCTGGCAGGACAACAGATTGAGTATTTTGTTAATACATTAACTGAATATAAAACTGGGGTTCGCCATAACGATGTTTATAGTCGTATGCGTTTAATCTCCGAACAATTGAGTGAAGAAGAGATTAAACAATTGGCGCAATATTATTATCAAATGAGGAAGTAAGATCATGCAAAGAATTGCCATACCTATATTACTCAGCAGTTTGTTTATCAGTCCAGTTTTTGCTGGATATGTCCCTTATTCAGCACCAGAAAAAGAAAAAACGTTGGTTAGGAATAGTCCCATTAGCAATGTTGTTATTGGTGATAAACAAAAACCCAAAAATGATTACAACATTACCATTAATTATGAACTGGGGATGCACTGTACTGGGTTTGACTTTTCTTATTGTTGTATCTTGCCGCCTTATAACTCGATTCAAAGTCAGGTAGTTAAAACTGCGGATGGACCTTATAGTTTTCCGAAGTTATTAAAAGCCGATCCAAAAGACCCAACAGTTTTGTTGGATGGTAAAAAACGTATGAAATTGGAATATGGCCATGTTGATAATACCTTTTCAGAAGGTACAAAGCTGGCTTATTGGAATATTCCTTATGATGTAAATAAAGATGGTAAGTACACTAAAAATGAAAATGTAGGTAATGCTTACTTTACTCACCTTTATATCTACAAAGATTTAAAAGGTAGTAATCCAAAGAATACCAGTAAGGATAGTGAGAAGAAGCGGATTGGTATTGAATTGCCAATTCCTCGTGATGCAGGCCCATCTGGAATGCCATTAAAGAATGGACATTTACACTATACAGGTGATACAGGGACTGTGGTTTATACAAAATCGCCAGTCTTAGACAATGTACCCATCGTTTTGACTAACCCAGGTATTTGGGATGCTTTAGGTTTACCTTTAACGCCTTTTTACGATGAATTGATGAAGAAAAGTCCACTGGAAATTGTGGAAAGTGATATTCGTCCTTTTCAAGAAGCATGGGTAGGTTTGGTTGATGCTAAAACAAATAAGCCTATTATTGATAGTCATTCAGGAAAACCTGTTAAATTTATCGGGACTAATCCGATTGATGTACCTAACTGTGCAAACTGTCATGCTAACTCAAATGCAAATGGCGATACCTTTACTTTATATAAACAAGAAAAAGCATTTTGGAGAAGTTTAGGTGCTACACCTTATATGGCTGACTTAAAAGCGACGTCTGTTTCGGTATTGCAAATTCATGATGCACGGCATGGGACTCAGTTTTTGGCTAAATACGAGCCAAGCAGTCGATCTACACAAAACCGTTTAGGGAGTGACCCTGTTCTTTGTCAACAATGCCATGCTGATAACGTCATTGGTGTATTGCAATCTAAAGGGATTGCTCAGATTATGAGTGGTAGTGAAAAGCGTGAAGATTGGGATTCACCCATTATGCCTTTATCAGAAGCGTTACATAGAGTGCATCAAACTATTCGTCCACTACCTGATTCAGAAGGACGTACAGGTACTTGTGCCGGTTGTCATCCCGCGCATAGACAAGATGGTGGAATGGAAGGCTATCCTATTACCCCAACAGGTGAAAACTTTTATGCAACATCTGATAACCGTGATACGGATGGTGGTTGTTTTGCAGGGCGTGATGTACATTCAAACCCCAATAAAGATAATGATGGGGTAGGTACACCAGAGCATCTTAATGAAATCGGGAAATGGATGCAGACCAATGTTTCTAAAATTGGTAATGGTCAAGGTGGTAAAGGCATGTGGTGTACTAACTGTCACAGTCAATTATCACGTGAACTGTATCAACGCGATGATTTGATCAATGCTTTTAAACAAACGGGTAAAACTATTCGTAATAAATCTCTGGATGAGATTGCTAAAGCGATTGGTGTAACTCGTAAAGTATTAGAAGAAAAATATCTAGATCCAAAAGTTGTGTTAGATAAAAATGGTCATGACACACCAGGAAAATCAGGTATTTTACTGACATGGGCTAAAGATAGAATGGTGCCAGATATCGGTGTTATTGCGATGAAAGATGGCGCTCCATTAGTCACTAAGGATGAAGATGGTGATATTAATGTTGCATTATTATCAGCTAATCCATCTGCTAAGTTATCCTCGTTACAGCTTCCAGCTGAAGCGACAGGTATAGCAGCTGTTCCTTATAGTGCTGCAAGCCACGGTAAAGATTATTGGTTATCACCAGGTGTTCCTCATTGTGCTGATTGTCACGCACCTCCTTATGTTGAAGGGCAAGGTGGAGTTGCATTTCCAATTAACCAACCGGGTAAATACAGTGTCATGCGTTACTCTAAAGGCCATGCAGGATTGGCTTGTCAGGCTTGTCATGAATCAATTCATGGTTTATACCCAGTAACACCAACCGTTGACACGACTACTTATAAACAAGCGACTCAATATAATCCTGATGGAAGTCATGGCCCATTATTGTGTGCATCTTGTCATGAAGTAAATAAGTCAGGTGTTCCGATTGTTGCAGAAGCATTAACATGGGAAGGTAAGAAAATTAAGGATAATTTAGATGCAGCGATTAGCTGGATTCATTCTAATGCACCTGATTTAGGTGGTGCTAACAAAAAATAAAGTGTAATCAAGTAGTGCATCTGGTTCCCATGGAATCCGTGGGAACCTTCTTTGAGACGCGCCCGCGTCTAATAATCAATTAAGTGTAATCAGGAAGTGAGGCTTTAGCCTCGCTTTTCTGTCTATGCGAGGCTAAAGCCTCACTTCTAAATTAATATCTCAAATTCATATGATCAAAAATAAATTTTTTGTTTTTCTATTTTTTAGCTTAATTACAGGTGTTACATACGCAGATAAAGTTCTTGTGACTATAGGACAATCTGGGAAAGTTACAGAGCAACAATTAGAAGCTGCAATGCAAGCAGCACCTTTTGCTACTCAATTTCCCTCTATGGATGAAAAGGATCAAGCTTATCTGCGTGGCGATATGCTATTAAGAATGGCAAGATCAGAAGCTTTATACTTAGAAGCTATAGCAACTGGAAAACATGAGAGTGTTGTTTTCCAACAAGAAATGAGTAACTTTAAAACATCACTTCTTGCTCGGCTTTATTTAAAAAAGTTAACCCTGCAACTTAAAGTGCCTGATGATATTGATACTCAGTTTAAAGAGCGTACTCAAGGTAATACGGATGCTTTAATTGCATCAAGATCGGCTTATATAGCAAGAAATTTTAGTGCTTTAAAAATGCTAAGTATTAATAAGTTAATTTCGGATGCAAAGGTTAAAACATATTTTGATAAGTTAGATAATGCTCCAACAGCAGACACTGTACTTGCCGAAGGTGAGGGGGTATTAATCAAATATGGTGATTTAATTTCTAGTAAGGCTCAAGGTGAAGTTGATAAGGAAAGAATAATAGAAAAGGTTAATGAGTGGGTTCAATTAACGCTGACAGCAAAAGCAGTCGACGAGAAAGCAGAAAATATTAATCCTCAGTTACAAGAATATGCACATAATTTAACAACTCGCTTATTGTTGAAACAGAAAGAGCAAGAATGGATTCCAAACAAAAGCACTTTATTAGACTACTTCCAAAAACATCCAGAAATTGCTTATATTCCAGAGCGTAGACAAATTGGCCAAATAGTACTGGGAACACAGCAGCAAGCAGAGGAAATGCGCGAACGAATTATTGCAGGTGAAAGCTTGTTTGTGTTGGCAAGCCAATACAGTGTAGATGCATATGGCCGTCAGCGCTCTGGTGATATGGGATGGTTGAAAGAAGGCAATGGTTCAAAAGAAATTGAACTGGCGATTAAAGATTTAAAAGATAATGAGCTAAGTAAAATTGTTAAAACAAATAAAGGCTGGCACATTATTGTTATCGTTAATAGAAAGCCTGCAGAACGTAAAGATTATGCAGCTATTGAGGATAGAGTCAGACAAAAGCTAATAGCAGAAAAAATGACGGTTTATTTACATGAGGTAATGGCTAGATACCCTCTACAATGGAAAATAGATGAGCATATTAAAATAAAATAAGATTTTGTTTATATGTTCTTTGTACGAGGAGCCGTATGTATATATTGTCACGGCATAGTTTGAGGCCCCCGGTATTTTTGACATTAATTTATAATTGTATGTTGCTAATAATAGGATTCATAGCTTAAGATGCAAAGGATGGTTTTTGCTAATTATAATAATAAAATAGGTTTAAACATGAATAATAAATATGTCTTAGCAATTATTGAGAAAGCCCCCGATTTAACAAGCTTATTAATGACATGGTGTGATAAAACCAAAGTGCTAGATTTTATAGCGCCTCTTCTTTTGCGCCTTTATTTAGTCCCAATTCTTTGGATGGCAGGTAGTAAGAAGTTTATGAGCTTTAGCAGTACAGCCGACTGGTTTGGTAATGAGGATTGGGGGTTGGGTTTACCGTTACCTTATTTATTTGTGTTTCTTGTCGCACTGACTGAAGTGTTAGGTGCTATTTTCCTATTTTTTGGTTTTGGTGTTCGCTTAATTTCCATTCCATTGATGATAACTATGTTAGTTGCTGGAGTTACTGTTCATTTAAAAAATGGTTGGTTAGCTATTGCGGAAGGGAGTGGTTTTTTTGCTAACGAAAGAACTATTGGAGCGATTGAGCGCTTAGATAAAGCAAAAGAGATTTTGGAGAACAATGGTAATTTTGAATGGTTAACTGAAAATGGCAGTGTTGTTATTCTTAATAATGGCGTTGAGTTTGCTGTGACTTATTTTATTATGTTGTTAGTGTTGTTTTTTATTGGGGCTGGTAATTTTGTTAGTGTTGATTATTGGTTGAAACGAAAATTTATGGATTAGATCTGCTCTTAAGCATGTAGCCTTGATGTAGCGGAGCGAAATCAAGGTTTGTTTTGAGTATAACCCTCGATTCCACTTTGTTTTATCAAAGTCACAAATAATTTAATGTAACGATATTGAGTCATTTTTAACGAATTTCAAATTGAGAAAATATTTCAGAAGATTCGAGTTCATTAATAACAACATCTTTTACCTTAGCTAACAAAGGACCTTTATGGCACCAGTTAATAAAAGGGTCTAAGTTTTTACTTTCTGCACAGGCAATCACTTCTACTGAGCCATCCACTTTATTACATACATAGCCTTTTACACCCTGTTTAATGGCTTGCTTTTTGGTAAAGGCGCGGAAGTAAACGCCTTGTACTCGCCCACTTATAATAAGTTGAACTGCTTTCATTTATGCGTTATTTTCCAGCAATAATGAATTTTTGGGCTTCTAGAATAATCTTCAGGAATAGTAGATGCAGAAATATTTTCAATATTTGCATTAATAATCCCTAGGTCATCAAGTTTAAATTTTCTAAAGTTGGTTGAAAAGTACAAAATACCCTCGTCAGCTAATAATGCCAAGGCATCATTAATCAATCCAACATGATCTTGTTGGACATCAAATGAAGTCTCCATCCGCTTTGAATTTGAAAAGGTCGGTGGATCCAGAAAAATCAAATCATATTGGGTTGGTGAATCTTGTTTTCGCTGTTCTTCTAGCCAGGCTGAAGAATCTGCACGAATATGTCTGTGATTACCTGATATATTATTTAAGGCAAAGTTCTTTTCTGCCCACTCCAAGTAAGTATTTGATGCGTTAATGCTGGTCGTTGATAATGCACCACCTACAGCCGCATGCACAGACGCTGTTGCTGTATAAGCAAATAAATTTAAGAAGTTTTTATCTTTAGCTTGTTGTTGAATGGTGGCGCGAATAGGGCGGTGGTCTAGAAAAATTCCTGTATCTAAATAATCTTCAAAATTAGTTAAGAATTTACAGTTATTTTCTTCAATAATATGAAAGTTTGCTTTGTTATCCTGTTTTTCATATTGTTCAGTATTTTTCTGTTTACGACGAATTTTTAACAAGACCTGTGATTTATCAATTTTAAGAACACGAGGTATTTCTGCCAGTATACCGGCTAAGCGTTCATTAGCTTTATGTGCGGCAATAGTTTTTGGCGCTTCGTATTCTTGTACATTGACCCACAGTTTATCGCTTTGATAAATATCAATTGCCACTGAATACTCAGGTAAATCTGCATCATATAAGCGGTAACTACTGATGTTTTTTTGTTTTGCCCATCGAGACATCTTTTTTACATTCTTTTTAAGTCGATTAGCAAACATTTCAGCTGAATGTTCAGTTTCTGTCTCAGGATCTAAGGCTTTAGTTACACGTTCAATACGTTCTTGTTGGCTCTTAGCTTTAGGAACAAAGAAAGATTTCTCTTCAATATTTAAACGTAATAATTTACATTCCAGAGGGCCATTAAAAAGGGTAATAGGCTTTTGTGAGCGAATACCTAAGCGAAACCCCATTTCTGGGTTGCTGATAATCATTGCCGCTTTCCAGCCTTGAAAATGAGATTTTAATGTCTCACCAAATTGTAAATAAAGTTGAGATATTTCATCATCATCACCTAAACGTTCACCATAAGGAGGGTTACAAATAAGTAGCCCCGGTTTCCAGCTGGTGGCAGGTTGAGCATCACTAATGTCTCTTTTTTCGATATGTATTTTATTATCAAACCCTGCATTTTCAACATGCTGAATAGCCGTTGCTGCAGTGCGGCGGCTTTTGTCAAAACCAGCAATAATTGGCATGTTTTGTATGCCTGTTGTTTTACGTTGCTCCGCATCAGCCAGTAGTTTTTGCCAACAGTCTTCATCGTGTTTTTTCCAGCCTAGAAAACCGAAATAATCTCTTAATAAGCCGGGTGCATAATCAGCAGCAATTAAGCCAGCTTCTAATAATAAAGTGCCTGAGCCACACATGGGGTCGATAAGCGAGCCACCTTGTTTAGCAATTTCAGGCCAGCCACTACGTAATAACATAGCAGCAGCTAGATTTTCTTTAAGAGGCGCGGCTACATTGGCTTCTCTGTAACCTCGCTTATGTAAGCTTTCTCCTGATAAGTCTATGCTTAATTCAGCGTTTTCATTGTTTAAATAAACATTGATTTTAATAGTAGGGCGATGAAGATCAATATTAGGGCGTTTTTCAAATTTAGCACGCATTTGGTCAACGATAGCATCTTTGACCACTAAGGCACCGAAGTGGGTATTGTTAATCACTTCAGAATTCTTGGCACTAAATGATACGGCAAAGGTATCATCTGGTTTAAAGTGTTCAAACCAGTTTATTTTTTTGACAGCATCATAAAGATCTTCTTTGGAATGAACCTCAAAAGATTTTAATGGCAATAAAATACGGTTTGCAGTTCTTGACCATAAGCAGGCCTTGTAGGCCATTTCAATATCACCTTGAAAGCTGACCCCTGCTAATTTAGGGTGCACATTCTCTGCGCCAAGTTGTTTTAATTCATCAGCAAGGATGTCTTCCATTGCTTTAGGAGTTGTTGCAAACAGTTGATATTTTGTCATAAGCCTTAAATAAAAAAGCCTTGCTAGAGCAAGGCTTTATTGTGTTTCTAGTTAAAAATACTTAGAGTTGAAGCTCTTGAGTATCACGCAATAAAATAAATTTTAAGGGACTAGAAAAAATCTTGAATTTTAGAAGTATACACTTAGAACTTTAGGAGTTCCACTTCAAAAATAAGTGCAGCATTTGGGCCGATATCTGCACCAGCACCACGTTGACCGTAAGCAAGTTCAGAAGGGATAAAAAACCGGTATTTAGCGCCAACATTCATTAACTGTAGACCTTCAGTCCAGCCAGCAATAACGCGATTTAATGGGAATGTTGCTGGTGCGTTGCGGCTATAAGAGCTATCAAATTCTTTACCATCAAGTGTTGTACCTTTGTAATGTACAGTAACACTGGTTGTTGCTGATGGAGAAGGGCCTTCACCTTCAGCTAAAATTTCGTATTGTAAGCCACTTGCTGTGGTTACAATATTTTCTTTTTGTGTGTTTTCAGCAAGAAAGGCTTCTCCTGCTGCTTTATTTTCTTCTGGTGAAGTGGCGTTTGCCATAGAGAACATAGTTATACCTATTAAAATAGCGGCTAAAATCACAATAACTGGGTTTTTCATTAAATAATCCGTTGTTATTAGTTTAAGCCCTATAGTTTACCAAAAAAACCAAGATGTGCTTTCTAATTCATCTTTACAACCAGATAATTGGCTATTATAACGTTGTGATTTTTTAGTGACTTTTTTAGCAGTATTCATTAACCAACGTTTTTTTAAATAGGTTTTTCGCTTATAGCCGCCATGGCCTTCATGATAGGCAAGATAAAGTTTTTCAGTATCCCATTTTGAAATGCCTAATTTGTTATGGCTAATTGAGCAATACCAGCCAATAAAATCACAAGCATCAGCAAAATCATCTCTATCTGCGCCCCAATCACCAGCACTCTTTAGATAATCATCCCAAGTGCCATCTTGTGCTTGAGGGTAGCCATAGGCACTGCTTGATCTAAACCAAGGAATAAACCCTAATAATCTAGGGCGAGGCGGCTTTGCATCAGCAACAAAACGTGATTCCTGATGCATAATAGCCATATTGACATGAATAGGTAACCCCCATTTTTCATAAGAGGCTTTTGCATCAGCATACCAATCATCTTTTTCTTTAAAAACTTTGCAAATATTATCAGTATATTTGGGTGGGCTTGCTGTACATGAAGAGAGTAATGCTACTATCAAAAAGCAAAAAATATTTAATTTCATAGAAAATAAAAGGTTATATGGCAGAACTTAAATTAAAGTCTATACTTTTTATCATAACTTTGTATTGTAGAAGAATTAATTATGATGGAAGAGAAAAGGTCTTATAGAAAAAACCTTAGTTCTCATGGACTTATATATTTGGCCGAACAAGAATTAAAGATTTCTGTAAGGAATTTATCTATTACAGGTTTATTTGCAGAGTTAGATGCTAATGAATTTATATCAGAAGTTGATGAGATTTTTAGCGCATTGACTTTATCCGTGACGGTTGATTTGTATTTGCCTGAAATGCGCTTGGCGGGTGAGGCAGATGTTGTCAGAGTTGAAAAGGTAGATGGATGCATTCATTTTGCATTAGAGTTTAGAAGCTTATCTTATGACGTTAATAATTTACTCTATCAACGTAAAGCTTATAGGAAGGTCATTATAACGTCTGGTGAAATTGTTTTTGACAATAAACCTTATACTTTTCTGACACAAAATGTATCTGTTGATGGGGTGATGATACATTTGAAGGAATCTTTAGATGTTAAAGAGGGTACAGTGACGACTTTTGAATTTCAAAAGTTAAACTTAAAAGGTGAGGTGAAAGTTGTTTGGGTTGAACATGAGGAAAATGACTCAATGTTAATGGGGTTGAAGTATGTGTTGATGGTTCAAGAACATATAAAAGGTATTCCACGTTTTGACCCTATAAGTAATACAGTGTAACTGCTGAAATTTAAAAGGTAGCTTGGGGTTGTTACCCCAAGCTAAGTCTGATTATTTTCTACTTGCTTTACAGTTAGCACTTACTTGACCGTTGTCTGCGTCAACAGTAAACCCACCGCGGCCTTCAAAAAAGCCATGAAAACCTTGTACTTTGATTCTACAATTAACCACCTGATTTCTTCCATGAACATCTTCAACAGACATTTCATCATCTTGGATGTACTCAGCTTTGCAGGTAGCTAGAACAAAGTTTTTATTCATTGTTAGTTTTGTTTCAGATTTGCCTTGATAGCTGAATTCATTGTCTTCTGAAATCATATGACACATATCTTTCATAGTGTTTATGCCTAAAAACGGGCCTTCGTGTTCTCCCATTCCTCCCATTGCATTTACATTCATTGATGTTGCAGTTAAAACTAGAGCTAAAAGATGTATTTTTTTCATGATTATATATTTTTGTAGTTAAAAAAAGCAGAGCAAGTAATGCCCTGCGAAAGAATACTGATTAAAGCAAATTGCCGTATTGATCTATTGCATTTAATTGATCATCATTAGGGTCAATTCTTTGTTCAGGATCAGGAATCCATTGCCCCAAACATTCTCGATCTTGTGTACAAGGGTCTGTTAATGTTTTTAAGAATGCGACTAGCTGATTAACTTGGCGGTTATTTAAAGATAAGGTTTCTAACTCAAAGTTTTTCGACTCTAAAGCCTCTGATGTATTTTCTTTCATCTGCTCAAGGTTGCGAATATCAGCTTGAGTTAGTTGTTGCTCATCATAATTATCAATTGCTTCCGCTGCATTTAAATGATGTCTGACAACCGCTTCAAGAGACGTATATGAACCTGCATGTGACCATGGTCCAGTCACTTCAACATTAATCAATGAGGGTGTTCTAAAAGCAAACATATCTTCTGTTAAGCCTGTTTCTCTGGCACGGCCAAAATCTTTAGAGCCATATGGTCCGTCACCTTTACCAGGGCCAATTTGAGGCATGGCTACGTTATGAAAGCTTTCATCTGAAAAGAAGTCCCCTGTGTGACAGCTAGAGCAGTTAGCTCCTCCTTTTTTACTTGAGGTGAAAAATAAGACGGCACCTTTTTTAGCTTTTTTGGAAATCGCTTTTTTATCCCCTTTTACATAGCGGTTCCAAGGCGTATCAACAAAAGTTTGAGAACGTTCATATTCTGAAATGAGCATAGATACATTTTGTTCTGTGATTAAATCTTCAGCCGTGCCTTCAAGGTTTCCTAATGCTAGTTGGAATTTTTCTAACCAATGGTTGGTATCAATTAATGAATAACCTTCAGCACCATAACCTCCTAATCGACCTGCTAGTAACTCTCTAATTGTTTGGTTGGTGTAACCTAAATGTTTAAACCCTTTCATTTCTTCGTTTGAAGTGACAGGAAAACGAGCTTGGGCTTGTACCAAATTATTACCTGCAAGTGGATCGGCCACACCTAAAGGCGAATCGGGCGTACGAATGCCTGAGCTGCCAGCACCATTAGCGCCAGGTGTTTTATCAAGACTTTCTAGTCGGCCATCATGAAACTGGAATTGATCCCAAAGTGCGGTGTTAAAGGTTGTCGGTGCATTTCTAGGGACAGGAGGGCCGCCTTCTTCGTTATTGGCGGCAAAGTCGTTTGTTCGTCCAATGCCTAGAACGTCTGGTCTGTCTGCTTCTACGCCTATGGGTAATGATAAATTATCTCCCCCACCTAAGACAGGGTGGTGACAAGCGACACAAGCCGAATCATAGTCACCGCCCAAGGTTTTAGAAAAGAATAAATCCATTCCTAGTTGTGCTTTAGGGCTGTTAATATCAGGTATTGTTCTATTGACTAATAGATCACCTGTTAAGTGATTTGATCTAATGATTCTTTTTAACTGATTGTTCAGTTTTTTTGATTGATGTTTGCTGTGATGTTTTTTATGCTGAGTATCTTGTTTATTTGTAGCCAGCGCTGAGTTGCTAATGCCAGCTATCGCGAATGCGGATAGCGCTATAATAAGTTTTTTCATTGCTTTCAATCTCCTTGAAGGACTATTGGGGTGGAATTAGTCTATATAAAAGGGAGAGATAAAATATTTCATAGAGGTGTTAATTTGTAACAATATGTAACAGAGTTTGTAATTTATTGCTTACTTGGGAGGAGCAAAGGTAGAATTAATTAATGAAGGATAAAACTGAATTGGATATTTGATTTATGGACAATAAAAAGATAAAAATTTTAGTGGTTGATGATGATTTGGAGATATGTAAATTACTTTGCCAGTATCTTGAACAGCAAGGGTTTGCAGTCGCTTCCGTTGACAGTGGAGTGGCTTTGGATGAATATCTTAGTCAGTCAGATGTTGATTTAATTATTCTTGACTTAATGTTACCTGGTGAGGATGGGCTCAGTATTGTTAAGCGCTTAAATAGTAGCAGTCAGATACCTATAATCATGCTTTCAGCTTGCGGCGAAGATGTTGATCGTATTATAGGTTTGGAAATAGGCGCTGATGATTATCTGGCCAAACCTTTTAATCCTCGAGAACTCCTGGCACGTATTCGGTCGGTATTACGACGAAATCAAGGTGAAAAACCAAAGACAGCTGTTGAAAATAATGAAATATATAGTTTTGGTGAATATGTTTTTAATACAAACAACCAGTCACTTATATGTGATGGAAAAAAAATAACACTCACCAGTGGCGAATATTCTTTGTTAAAAATCTTTGTTGAAAGCCCTAAACAAGTTTTAAGCAGAGATGATTTGTTAGAGAAACTGAAAGGTTATGATTGCGCGCCTTTTGACCGTAGTGTTGATGTAAGAATCATGCGGTTGCGTCAAAAAATTGAAATCGATACATCAATGCCTCTTTATATTCAGACCGTATGGGGAAAAGGTTATCAATTTATACCTAATGACTGAAAGATATGAAAAAACTTAGAAAGCAGAATACTCTTTATTTTAATACCAGTTTGACATTGGTCTTAGGTTTTTTGAGCTTTACTCTAATATCCCTATTGCTAATTTTTCATTTTGTTTTAGGCCCCATGGCTAACAGGGCTGCAGATGATTTGGGGGGGCTTATGCATATCCTAAGCAAGTCATGGTTTTCTCTTCCTGCTAATAAAAAACAAGCTTTTCAGTTGCATTTAAGTGAACAGCATCAGTTATTTATTACCGATGAGCATGTTTCAGTTACAGATATAACCATAATATACCCCTTTATCCCTCGTCTAGAAAAAGCACTTCATCATCATGTAGGGCAAAAAATCATCATTAAACAAGATGCTAGCAAAGACGATTGTTTTTGGATCTTTATTCCTCAGGGCGAACAGCAGGTAAAAATAGGCTTTTTACATGAGCGTTTAGGGCCGCATCCTTCTAAAGCAATCATGGGGATTTTAATAACAGCGAGTTTGCTTATCCTAATAACAACTTTTTTATTGGTTCGTCGTATAACTTACCCGATCACAACCTTATCTAAAGCGGTTGATTTAGTGGGTTCAGGCAAGCTATCAACTAAAATTCCTGAAAAAGGAACTAAAGAGTTGGTTATGGTGGCGCGTAACTTTAATAAAATGACTCAAAAAATTACCCAATTAATTTCTAATAGGAATATTCTATTTGGTGGTATTTCTCATGATTTACGGACACCTATTACCCGAATGAAAATAGCCTTAGAGTTAATAAAAGGCAGTGATAATGCCTCTTTAATTTCAGGGATGAATAATGACTTGGAAGAAATGGAAAGTTTGATCAAACAGGCATTGGAATTTATTAAAGGTATGAGTAAGCAGCATGCTATTAATATTGAAGTGAGTGAAATTATTGCTGAAGTAGTTTCTAATTACCAAAGACAGAATTGTATTATTAATTGGAAAAATAAAGTCTGTGGACGATGTGATATAGACGTGAATGCTTTACGCCGAGTATTATGTAATTTATTAGATAATGCTTTTCGTTACAGTGGTAATAAACCAGTGGATATGTTTTGTTTAATAAAAAAAGACAAACTTATTATTAAAATAATGGATCAAGGTGCTGGTATTCCTATTGATGAACTTGAAGCTGTTTTTCAGCCCTTTTATCGGCTGGATAGCTCTCGGAATAAAAAAACGGGCGGCAGTGGTTTAGGTTTGGCAATTGTTCAACAATTATGTGATATTCATTCTTGGAAAGTGCAGCTGTTAGTACGAAAACAAGGAGGAGTGGAAGCTAGGTTGGAAATAACTATGAGTTAAGCTGCTCGACCGTTAGGGCGACAAGCTATAAAAGTTTATTAATGAAGAATATGATGAAGGGTCAGTTTTTTCACAGCAGATAGTTGAAGTGGTGGATGCAGAAACAGTTGAATCACTTAAATCAAAAAATCAGGCTATTGAAGGTAAACTTTATTTAAATAGCATAAAAAGAATGATTGATGAGGATTTGCTACATTTTTGAAGTGAATATGATATTTTAAATGTTCGATTCATTGATAAATCCATAATATTATGACTCTGTTAAAAGCCTTGTTAGTTAGTTTTTTATTAGTATTTAATTCAATTACTTTAGCCGAATGTCAAAGTCAGCGAGTGAAAGTTCAGGTGCTCGGTTCTGGTGGGCCAGAGTTAACTGATGGACGGGCTTCTAGTTCTTATCTGGTTTGGTTAGATGGAAAGGGGATTGTTTTAGTTGATGCCGGTGCCGGAAGTAGTTTAAATTATGAAAAAACAGGCGCAAAACTTAATGATATAGAAACCATAGTTTTTAGCCATTTTCATGTTGATCATAGTGCTGATTTTTCTGCTTATATAAAAGGCACTTATTTCACTAATCGAACTCAGGATATACAATTATTTGGGCCAGAAAGTAATCACTTAATGCCTTCTGCTACAGAATTTACTCATAATTTTGTAGGTTCAAAAGGCGTATACCCTTATTTACAAGACTATGTTTCTGCTGAAAAACAAAGCAGTTATAACGTTGTGGCAAAAAATATTAGTTTAGCTAAACATAAAAAACAGCACGTTTTTCAATCGAAAAATTATAAGCTATCTGCAATTCCCGTTCATCATGGTCCATTACCCTCACTAGCATGGCGTGTGGATATTGCTGGATGTTCGATAGCTTTTTCGGGTGATATGAGTAATAAATTCCAAACATTAGCAGTTTTAGCAAAAGGAAGTGATATTTTAATTGCTCACAATGCAATTCCCGAATCTCAACAAGGGGTTGGACGTAAATTGCATATGCCTCCGTCAGAAATTGGCAAAATTGCCAAACAGGCAGGAGTTAAAAAATTAATTTTGTCACATAGGATGAATCGCACTTTAGGGAGAGAGAAAGAAACATTAGCCATTATTAAAAAGTATTATAAAGGACTTGTGTTATTTGCAAATGATATGGATATTTTTTAGGTGGTTTTTGGTTGGCTTGTGAGTGTGTAAAAGCCCAAGCGACTACATTAACAACTGTTTTGAATATAATTAACTTCTTCCAGACCTAATATGACTACTCTCTATTATTACCATAAAGATTTTTTACTGCACGATACAGGTTTAGGGCACCCTGAAAACCCTGATAGATTAGTACACATAAATGCAGCTATAGAAGATCCTCAATTTAATTCACTAATCAAGGTTACGCCTGAAATACGAAAGGATCATTTAGAATTAATTCGTTTAGTTCATAGCCAAGGCCTTACTGATTATGTGCTACAAAAAGTAGAGAGTGAAAATTATGTTCCTTTAGATTCAGATACCGTACTGTCGGAAGGTTCTGCAAATGCAGTGCTTTTGGCTGTAAGTGCTGCATGTGATGCTGTTGATAAGGTTAATAGTAAAAAAGCGAATAATGCTTTTTGTGCTGTTCGCCCACCCGGTCATCATGCAGAACCCAAAGATTCTATGGGTTTTTGTTTATTTAATATTATTTCCATTGCAGCCAGTTATGCTTTAACGCAAGCAAATATCAAACGTGTTGCTATTATTGATTTTGATGTACATCATGGCAATGGAACGCAAGCTACATTTAAAAATAATCCCGCTGTTTTTTATGCCTCCACTCATGAAATGCCTAATTATCCAGGGACAGGGTATGCATCAGAAACTGGGGTAGGTAATATCGTTAATGTACCTTTAACAGCAGGTGAAAAAGGGCCTGAATTTCGGAAAAATACCAACAACAAATTTTACCTGCATTAAAGCAGTTTAATCCTGATTTAATATTATTATCGGCAGGGTTCGATGCACATAAAGATGATCCGTTAGCCTCTATACAATTAATAGAAGAAGATTATCAATGGTTGACTAAGAAAATTATGAATATAGCTGATGATTGCTGTGAAGGTAAAATAGTTTCAATATTAGAAGGCGGATACAATCTATATGCTTTAGCGGACTGTGTTAGCTTACATATTGCTGTTTTAATGAAGGGATAATAGCGAAGGGGAGCACGGCTTTCTCATAAAAACTTTGGCATATTGAATGTGTCCGATCAAATTTGAGTCACTACAAATTAAACTTTTAAATGCTCATTCAGAAGCTCAACCCAGTGTTTAACCTGAACGTTGGATTGGGATTGCAAATGCAACTGACAGCCAATATTGGCGCTAACGATGAGATCGGGCTGGTGTTTTTGTAGTGTTGCCAATTTATTATCAAGTAGTTGCTGTGATAGTTTTTTTTGTAAAATGGAATAGGTTCCTGCTGATCCACAGCATAAATGAGCATCATCAATTTGAGTAAGCGTAAAACCATACTGTTTAAGTAAAGATTCAACTACGCCGTTGAGTTGTTGGCCATGTTGCAGCGAACAAGGGTTTTGAAAGGCTATTTTCTGTGTCGATAGTTTAAAATGATCTTTAGTCAGGTTTTCTTCAGTTAATATCTCACTAATATCTTTTGCTAGTTCGCTGACTTTTTTTGCTTTATCAGCATATTCTGGATCATTCTTTAGTAAATCAACATATTCCTTAACCATCACACCACACCCACTGGCTGTCATAACAAGTGCTTCGACACCTTGTTCAATAAATGGCCACCAAGCATCAATATTGTTACGCATAAAATCCAAGGCTTCGTGTTTAGCTGATAAATGCTGACTGACAGCTCCGCAACATCCTGCTTCCTTCGCTGTTATTAGGTCTATTCCCAGTTTATTCAAAATATTTGCAGTCGCACTATTGGTATTAGGCGTAGTGACTGATTGTACACAGCCCTGTAAAACTAGCATTTTTCGTAATTTAGTTTGTGCAGGCCAAGATGTATTATTTTGTTTGTGAGGTATTTTTTGTTTTATTGATGTTGGCAATAAAGGCTTAAAGTATTGAGCTGGTTTGAGTAAGCATGAAAAACGTTTAGGGTAGGGTAGTATTTTTCTCAATACATAACGTTGAAGGCGAATGAAGAAGGAGCGAGTGACTTGTTGATCAATGAGTTCTCGTCCAATATCGATAAGTCGACCATATTGAACACCTGAAGGACATGTTGTTTCACAAGAGCGACAACTAAGGCAGCGGTCTAAATGCACTTGTGTTTTACGGCTAACTGAGTGGCCTTCCAACATTTGTTTCATTAAATAAATACGACCACGAGGGCTGTCTAATTCATCACCTAATAATTGATAAGTCGGACAGGTTGCTGTGCAAAAACCACAATGCACACAGGAGCGGATAATGGCATCAGCTTCTTTTCCTTGAGCGGTGTTTAAAAAATAGTCAGTTGTTTTGGTTTGCATCAGCTTAAAAAGGTTGTCGTATTATTTGGATATTAAATATCAATATTAATAGGTAGCCTTGATGTAGCAGAGCGGAATCAAGGGGCTAATATTGCTGAACCTTGATTCCAGTTCCTTGCATCAAGGCTACATTATTTATTTCACCTAAATTTCAGGATACATACGGCCTATGTTAAAAATACCGTGAGGATCAAAAGCTTGTTTTAAATGACGATGTATTTGTAATATAGATTTGGGTAAAACTTGAAAAACCTTATCTCGATTACTTGACGAACGAAATAGAGTGCTATGCCCATTTAATGAATCAGATATTTGATCTTCAATAGAATCACTTTTAACCCAGCGTAATGCGCCCCCCCATTCATAAAGCGTCTCTTTATCAGCTGAAAAGACAGCTGAATTAGACGCTAATGAAATTCGCCATAATGTTTTTTTAGAATCAAAAAAAATGTGCGATTGTTCTTTAATAGAGTGCCAAAAACTATTTGAATGACTTAATATTTCGCCGCCTAATGATTGCTGAATGGTGTTGATTGTTTTTTCTGTTCCAGAGAGTCGAATAGATAGTTGGCCTTGATGAAAACAACTGGCAGTTATAGGTAAGCCTTGGTTAGACCAATGGTGAAGGTTTTCCAAAGCTTGCTTAATATTTGTATTTTGTACCAAGGTTATTTCAGTTTCTGGTCTAGGAACTACTTTTAATGAGACTTCTAGTAAGACAGCTAAAGTTCCCATTGAGCCAGCCATTAAACGAGAGACATCATAACCTGCAACATTTTTCATCACTTCACCACCAAAAGACAATATCTCTGCTTTGCCGTTGATTATTTTTGTACCTAATACATAATCTCTAGCTGCTCCGCTGTACGCTCTGCGAGGACCAGACAAATTACAGGCAATTGTACCGCCAAGCGTGGCGCTATTAGAAAATCTGGGGGGCTCAAAAGCAAGCATCTGATTGTTATCTGATAACTGTTTTTCAATAGTTTTTAAGGGGGTGCCTGCTCGTGCTGTGATGACCAGTTCGGTGGGTTCATAATTGATAATGCCTTGGTGTTTGGCTATATTTAATTCATTTCCCTCAACTGATCTACCATAAAAATCCTTTGAGCCGCCAGCCCTGACGATTAAGTGTTCATTTTTTTCAATTGCCTGGCTGACTTGGTTCTGTAATGATTCAGCAATGTCATTATCAGTCATTAGAAACGTTCCAATTCTGGATGAGGGAGCTTTCCCTGATGTATATGCATTGCACCAAACTCGGCACAGCGGTGTAATGTGGGTACGGCTTTACCAGGGTTCAATAAACCTTTAGGGTCAAATGCAGCCTTTACAGCATGAAGTTGTGTAAGCTCTTCTTTTGTAAACTGCACGCACATTTGATTCAGTTTTTCCATGCCTACGCCATGTTCTCCCGTAATAGTGCCGCCCACTTCAATGCAAAGTTCTAGTATTTTGCCACCAAACTCTTCAGCCTTTTTTAGCTCTCCAGGTATACTGGCATCATAAAGAATTAAGGGGTGTAAATTACCATCACCTGCATGGAAAACATTGGCTACTGCTAAATTGTAAGTTTTTGACATATCAGACATAGCTTGTAAAACTTGAGGTAAACATTTACGAGGAATTGTGCCATCCATACAATAATAATCCGCTGAAAGACGCCCTACAGCAGGGAATGCATTTTTTCGACCTTTCCAAAAATTAATGCGTTCTTGTTCATCTTGCGCTATGCGGACTTGTGTCGCGCCACTGTTAGTTAAAGTAGTATGGACTTGATTGACTTGTTGTAATACATCTTCTTCAATTCCGTCTAATTCGCAGATTAAAATAGCTTCAGCATCGACGGGATAGCCTGCATGGACAAAATCTTCAGCGGCTTTAACGGCGAGTTTATCCATCATTTCAAGTCCTGCAGGCGTAATTCCAGCAGAGATAATATTGGCAACAGCCTGTCCAGCTTTGACAATATCATCAAATGCAGCCAACAAAGTTTGTACTTTTTCTGGCTTAGGTAAAAGTTTAACGGTCACTTCAACAATAATGCCCAGCATACCTTCAGAACCGGTCATTAGGGCTAATAAATCATAACCAGGACTTTCGAGACCTTCACCCCCTAATGTAACCAGCTCACCTTCAATAGTGATGATTTTTAATTGCTGAATATTATGGACAGTTAAGCCGTACTTAAGACAATGAACGCCGCCAGAGTTTTCAGCGACATTGCCACCAATGGTGCAGGCAATTTGTGAAGAAGGGTCGGGCGCATAATACAAACCTAAATGATCAACGGCTTCAGATATGGCAAGGTTTCGAACGCCTGGCTGTACTTTTGCTATGTTTAATTGCTCATTTATTTCGATAATTTTATTGAATTTTGCCAGACTCAATAATAAGCCTTTTTCATGAGGTAAGGCCCCACCTGAAAGTCCTGTCCCTGCACCTCGGGCAACTACGGGCAAGTCAATAGCATGACAAAGTTGTAGAATTTCCTGTATTTGCTTAATCGTATCAGGTAAAACGACAACAAAAGGCAGTTGTTGATAAGCAGAAAGCCCATCACACTCATAAGGTCGTAAATCTTCTTCTTGATACAGGATAGAACTCTGAGGCAGAATGCATAATAATTGTTTGACCAGCTGTCGCATATTTATGGTTGGAAAGCTGTGTTCACTTGAAACTGTGCTCATGAGTTATAAAATGATAAAAAAGAATCTTCATTTTAGCTTATCTCTTGCAAATAAAAATACAACATTGAAAGAAAAGTAAGTTAGATTAAGAAATGGTATAGAAAGGTGTTGATATATCAAAAGTAATGATATTTTGATTAACACCTAAAAACTACTTTCTATAGTTATCAGGGTTTATGTGGAATTTATTTAATTTGTTATAGACAGCCCTAGTTGATATTTCCATGCAGGTAGCAATTTCACTGATATTTCCTTGGTATTCTTGCAAAGCTTTTTTTAAGAAGGTTTGCTCGACATCGTCAATAGCCTGTGTCTTTAGTGCTTTCCAGCTAATAGATTCACATTGTGCTGAACTGCTTTCCAGCATTAATTCTGTAATTTCTGATCCTTTAGTAAATAATAGGCCGCGTTCTAGAGTGTTTTCTAATTCTCGAACATTTCCTGGCCAGTGATAGGCTCGAATTTTTTGCATGACTTCTCGACTGACGGATTTAACGGTTTTATTATGTTTTTGGCTTTTTCGCTGTAAAATTAATTTTATTAAGCCAGGTAGGTCATTGGGTCTTTCATTAAGTGAGGGTATTTCTAATTTAATCACATTAATTCGGTAATATAGGTCTTTTCGGAATAAACCTTGCTCTGCTTTATCAAGTAAATTAATGTTAGTTGCCGAAATAATCCGTAAATCAACAAGAATTGTTTGTCTTCCACCAATTCTCTCAAGCTCACCTTCTTGAATTACTCTCAGTAATCGGGTTTGTGCAGCAGGAGATAAAGAGTCTACTTCATCAAGAAATAGTGTTCCTCCTTCGGCCCTTTCAAAAAAACCATGATGCACTTCAACAGCACCCGTAAATGCGCCTTTCTCATGACCAAATAAAACACTTTCTATTAAACTTTCTGGTATGGCCCCACAGTTAATAGGTATGAATGGTTTGTTACAACGATCACTCATTGCATGGACTGCCCGTGCAACTAATTCCTTACCCACACCCGTTTTCCCTTCTATTAAAATAGTAGCTGAGGTGGGAGCAACAATTTCTATTGACTGTAAAACTTTTTTCATAGCTTCGGAGTCAGCAACAATCAGAGGGGGTTCATTTTTTTTAATTTGTTTCTTACTTTGTTTTCGCCAAATATTCAACATGCTTTCTTCTATGCGTGAATGGAGTGCGTCAAAGTCATTTTTATTAGAAGGACTATTTATCGTATCCCGATACTCAATACCCTCTTTATTTTTTGCTGTTTCTGGGTCAATGTGAATATAAACTTCACAGCAACCATCATGTTGAGCAATACTCTTAGCAATTTCAACTTTAGCATAACCGAAGTTTCTAGCAGCAATGCCACCAAATACACTGGATGTCATGCCACATAGTTCAGGGAAATTGACAACCTTTTCACCAAACGGGCAGCGACTATTACACACGGCAATACTGTTTTGGTCGCTAGAAGATAATGAAAAATTTCCACCAATGTTATTTTTAAGGCCTAATATCAATTCAATATAGCTTTCAATATCAAGAGCATTCTCTTTTTTTTTCTTTTCAGATCGATATACTTCTTCAAAAAAGCACCCTGCTGTTTTAGCAATCTGTTCAATAAGTTGCTGGCTTTGCTCTGGTCCCAGTTGTTCGCTGGCGTGCATTAGCTCAAGAATAAATGTTTGTAAAAAAATATTAGGGGTTAGATCCGAGAGAGATAGTTCATTCATAGTTTTCTTGTGAAGTTACTTTTCCTTAATTGAATCACAGCTTCAATTTAGTAGCAAGAATAAAAGTTATGTTGTTGTTTTTAATGTGTATTTTTAAATAATAATAAATGGCATGTTACCTGCTATTACTTTGCATAAGGCAGGATAATTTTTATTTTGTGTAAGTTTTTTGTGCATGAGTTATCAACTTCTTGTTTTAAGGTCAGAAAAATATAATAAAACCGAGGTTACAAAATGAGTGATAACAAACCCCAGTTAGACCCGCACCCCTTAAGTGAATATGTTGCCTGGGCAGGTAATCGTAATAAGGACCCTCTTTTGGGGGTGTTCAAAGACAAGATGCCTAAATCATCAGGCAAAGTATTAGAAATGGCCAGTGGCAGTGGGATGCATGTAAATTTCTTCGCACCGCACTTTGAGCATTTACATTTTCATCCTTCAGATAAAGATGAAGAGGTTTTTGACAATATCAAAAAACTTACTGAAGACCATTCTAATGACAATATAGCAGATCCCGTACACTTGGATTTAACGAAGCCACAAACTTGGTTTAATGTTGGTTTGCCTGCTTCATTTAAGGCTATTTTTTGTATCAATATTTTTCAGGTTGCCCCTATATCAATCGCTGATGGCATGATGGAATCTGCCGATCATTTTCTCACTGATGACGGTTTTCTACTGATTTATGGCCCCTTTCAAGTAGATGGGAAATGTACAACAGAATCAAATAAACAATTTCACGATACCTTAAGTTCTGCAGGAGTTTCAGAATGGGGACTTAAAGATGTAGCAGATTTAAAAGTAGCTGCGGCAAGGCATGGGTTGGAATTAAAAGAACAAATTGATATGCCTGTTAATAATTTCTCGCTGATATTTGGCAGAAAGAAATATTAAAAACACCAAGAGGAAATAAAGATGTCAAAAATACTTAATGAAGTTTTACTCGCTAACCGTGAATACAGCAACGACTTTGATAAAGCTGATTTACCTATGCCTCCAGGCCGTCAATTTGCCATATTAACCTGTATGGATGCACGCTTAGATCCAGCAAAATATGCAGGTTTAGCAGAAGGTGATGCCCATGTTATTCGTAATGCAGGGGGGCGTGCTAGTGATGATGCTATTCGCTCATTAGTGATTTCCTATAAATTATTGGGAACCCGAGAATGGTTTGTTATTCATCATACAGATTGTGGAATGGAAACTTTTACCGATGAAATCATGCGTGATTTATTAGCTAGTAGTTTAAAAACATCATCAGTAGATGCCTCTGGTTGGCATGATTGTTGTGAAGGCCATGGTTCAACAGAAGCCAAGTATATAGATTGGTTAACCATTAAAGATCAAGTAGAAAGTGTGACCGAAGATGTCATTAGAATCAAATCCAGCCCTTTAGTGCCAGCAGATATTCCAGTTTATGGATATATATATGATGTTAAAACGGGCGGCTTAATTGAAGTACCTTCTGCTACTGAAGAAGGAAAATTATCATAATGGAGCAACAATGTTCAGCCGTTATTTTAGGCGTTGGACCAGAACGTGGTCTGGGCGCTACACTCGCAAAACACTTTTCAGCCAAAGGCCTACACGTTTTTATCGCAGGTCGAAGTGAAGATAAATTGAATCTCATTGCTGACAATATAGTAAATAACGGCGGAACAGCAACGGTTGTTGTTACTGATGCCACTGTTGAATATGATATCAAGCGGTTATTTGAAACCATTCAGTTTGAAGGGTTACCATTAAATATTGCTGCCTACAATGTAGACAGCAATATCCCATCTTCCATTATTGATATGGAAACTGATGACTTCACTCTGTTATGGCAACAAAATTGTTTAGGCGCTTTTTTGTTTGCTAAAGAAGCCCTAAAAATGATGAAGGCTAAACAACAAGGGACTTTGTTTTTTACCGGTGCAACCGCTTCTTTACGTGCAAAACCACCTTTTACTGCCTTTGCTTCTGCTAAAGCGGGTTTAAGAGCATTGGCTCAAGGTTTGGCTAGAGAGTTTTCCCCTAAAGGTATTCATGTCGTGCATTCTATTATTGATGGTGTCATTAATGGGGAACGTGCTGAACAACAATTTTCAGAATACTTCAAAAGCAAAGACAAAGAAAGATTGTTAGAATTGGAAGCCATCGCAGAGACTTATTGGTCAATTCATTGTCAACATCCAAGTGCCTGGACACATGAATTTGATTTAAGGCCATTTAAAGAGCCTTTTTAGGGAATCATAATGAGTGAAAAGATTAACTGGAAATTACAGGGTAGTTATTTTGAAACATGTAATTGTGAAGTGGCATGTCCCTGCGTTTGGTTGCAACCGCCCTCAGAAGGGGATTGTAAATTATTAGTTGCTTGGCATATAGACGAGGGGTATTTTGCAGAGCAATCATTAAACAATCTTAATGTTGCATTGGCTTGTTACGCCCCTGGTAATATGAAAGAAGGAAACTGGCAAGCCGCTTTGTATATTGACGAACGTGCTAATGCAGCTCAATTTGATGCGATTACACAAATATTTAGCGGTCAACAAAGTGGACATTTAGAAATTCTAATGAGTTTTGTTAGCGAAGTTTTAGGGGTCAAAAAGGTAAAAATTGATTACAGGGCAGAAAGTGGAAAGCATTTCCTTTCCATTCCTGACATTGCCCAAGTAGAAATAGAAAATATTCAAGGAATTACCGGAGGCCAATCTTTAATCACTAACCCTCCTTTATGTGTTGTAACTAGCCACCCTGCGACAGTGGCTAAGTCTAAGCAATATCACTATAAAGATTATGATAAAAACTGGGAGTTTAATGATCGAAATGGCTATTGTTCCCCGTTTATTTATGAGCCTTAAAAATATCAATGATCGAATACCCAAAACGCTAACATTACTCATCGTTGTTAGCTTATTAGCTTGGAGCTTTCTTTTTTATCAGCATGGGAAAATGTCACAAATGCCGATGTCTAAAGGTTTAACCTGGCAATGGCAGACCAGTGACTTTATTGTGGTCTATATCATGTGGGCAGTCATGATGGCAGCGATGATGCTACCATCAGCAATGCCTATGATTTATGTCTTTGGTAAGACATGTCAGAAAAAATATGGTAATGATCTACCGTTCAGTATGCTTTTTAGTTCAGCCTATTTACTAGTTTGGTTGGTATTCAGTATCGCGTTAACACTGTTGCAATGGCAATTTCATAATCTGCAATGGCTTTCTAGTAGGATGGAAAGTAGCCACACACTCGTTTCAGCAGCCATATTTATCACTGCGGGTGTTTACCAATTCACTGCAATAAAAAATGCCTGCTTAAACTATTGTCGATCCCCTCTAAGTTTCTTATTAAATTTTTGGCAAAATGGACGTTGGGGGGCTTTTAAGATGGGCATTGTTCACGGAGGAACCTGTGTTGGTTGCTGCTGGGCTCAAATGCTGATTATGTTTGCAGTCGGTGTAATGAATATAACCGCCATGATTATTATTACACTGTATATTATTTTAGAAAAAAACAGCCCTAAAAATAGCGTTCTATTGAGTAAATCTGTGGGTGTTTTTCTTTGTTTGTGGGGGGTATTCTCATTTTAGGTAATTCTTAATGTTGATATTTGAGAACGTTAAGTATTTCAAAGGAATAATGAATGAAAAATATAAATTATGGGTTTATAGTCGTTTTAGTAAAATATTCGAATCTGCTGCATTATTAATGATTACGACTTGATTTTGCTAAATGAGTTCTTTTTCTTGCAATTATTGACACACTAACTTTTTTATTAACTACAGCTTTTACTTCTGGCTGATGGGGTCTGGGGTTTTAGGGTTAGTTGGGTGATCTCGTAAGAATAAACATTTTAATATTAGCTAGTTCATATATTGTGGGGAATACACAAAAGCCTTCCTTGTAAAGAAGGTTTTTTATTGTTGAGTGGAATGAGGCTTGGAGTGGTTTGTAAAAAATATTGAAGTATTCCTCCTTTTTGATAGAAAAATGACTCCTTGATTTAACTTTCTCAGTTGGCAATAGTGCTTATGAAGAATTTATTGGTAAGTTCTACCTTTATGTTTTAACCAGCCATCAATATGTCGGCCACCTGGGTCGCGATGTGTCCAGTGAACAATACCACCTTTTTTATTCCATTCATATTCACCATAAAAATCCACGGTATCTCCAGCACGAAGATCATCAATTTTAGGGGCTAAATCAATATTATGGGCGACAAGGATGGAGAGTCTGTCAATTCTTAAAATAAACCTTTGGTGTCTTGATCCTTTAAGGTCATCAGCTAATACTTTTGCTACCACGCCTTGTTGCTTCACTTGAACATCGCTTTGGTGCTTGGCATATGCAGATTGAATAGCATGATTAGTCTGGGATTGAAAACTGCTCTTTTTTTGCTCAATTGATGATTGAGTCGCTGTAATAGAATTGGAATTGAGTGCAGTATTATCAAGAAGTGAAATACCAGTTTTTTGTTCGACGATATAAGCTACAGCAACAATTGCAATGGTATATAGAATCTTTTTCATAGCAGGTAAAGTAAGGTTATTTGTATGGGTAATAGTTTAACCTAGGAGGCTAAATTGGAATAATTTAGTTCAAATAGCTGTTGTTTTATGGGTGGGGCTAATTTGTATCAGAAGCTGGTCTTTAAGTGTGCTAAAATCTAAAAAATAGAATTGATTAACCAATGGTAAGAAAATGTCTCAAACTTCTTCAATAAACCAAAATGTAATTAGCGTTTCTTCACAAGCTAAAAGCCGCCAAATATTGGGAGCTGCTTTGTTGGGAATAATGGTTTTAATGGCTGTTGGCTTTGCGCCGATTGAAGTCATCCATAATGCAACGCATGATACGCGTCACAGCACTGGTTTTCCTTGTCATTAGAATTTAGTTTTAGCCTCGCTTTTTGTAGCGAGGCTAAAAAGATACTTTAAGTTTGGTGATGAATATATTCTGTTACTGGCTTATTTTGTAAGAAGTGTTCAGCAATAATTCTGTCTAGCTTTTCGCTATTAATATCGTAATACCAAATACCATCGGGTTGTACGCATAATAAAGGGCCTGAACGACAGGTTCCAAAGCAAGTCGCTCGTGTTTTCTTAACTCGTAATTCACCTTTATCTAAACCAGCTGTTTTTAATTTGTCTTTCAGTAAATCATAAAGAGCTTGGCCTTCACCATTTTCTGTGCATCTATCTCCAACACAGACTAATAGGTGGCGATGGTAATCCATCATTTTTGGTTTGATAACTTCAGTCATACTATTATTCCTGTATTTCTCTTTTGCCTAATAATTGCGAATCTTGTTGAAAAGCATTTAATAGGGTTGAATTGAATTCACCCTCTTGTTTGGTAAGTAAAATTCGGAAAATTAATTGTCCGTGTTGATCAAAGAAATGTAGGCCATAAGTCTTGTCTTCTCTGCTAGCAAAATAAGCGCTGCTCACTTTGCTCCAGTTGACATGTAGATGGAATGCATCATTTTCAATACTCAGCCAATCAGCTTTTTGCTTAAAATCTTCCCCTTGTAAAAATAATTCAACTACTGCGCCAGAGTCAGTCCGAATAACGCCACGTAAACGCCCCCATTTTTTACAGGCTTCTAAGGCTAGTGTTAAATCATTATTATCAACTTTTACAGCTTGATGATTTAAGCTGTTTTCTTCGGGTGCTTGTGCAACGGCTGAGAGTATTTCAGCAACAGGAACATTAAAATAGTCGGCAGCTTTTTCCCAAGTTAAATCACGGTGTTGAGATAAATATTCACGTAGGCAAGCTTTCCAGCCTTCTAAGCCCATTGCTAATGATCGACCTGCTTGCTCACCTTCTTTGGCATCACCTGTTATATCGTTATATTTATTGGAATAACCACGGGGTGTGATCATTAAACCTTGGTCAATATAAGTTGTAGAGTTACCAATAAGTACAGTAGTTAACATGCCAATATCTTGATCAGCCATTTCATCAAGTCTTACTAATTGAATCGCTTGTCTACGACGATAGGCTGATTTAACAATAGCGACAGGTGTCGCTGGATCACGATATTTTAAAAAAGTTTTCTGTGCTTCAACAATTTGCTGAGTGCGTCGCCCACTTTTAGGGTTATATAAAGCGATAACAAAGTCAGACTGAGCAACAGCATCTAAGCGACGAGCAATCGTTGGCCATGGTGTTAATAAATCAGACAGTGAAATAGAGCAAAAATCATGGGTTAATGGTGCACCAACTAATGAGGCACAAGCTGAAAGAGCAGTACTTCCTGGTATGATTTCTACAGTGATATCACTGTCGGGTGTCCAGCCTGCTTTAAGTAAAACTTCATAAGTTGGGCCAGCCATCCCATAAACACCAATATCACCCGAAGAAATCAGGGAAACTTTTTTACCTAATTTGGCTTGCTCATAAGCTTCAATACAGCGATCTATTTCTTCAGTCATACCTTTTCTGACGACTTCTTTACCGTCTAATAGATCTTTGACTAGTTTGATATAGGTTGTGTAACCAATAACAACATCAGATTCAGCAATAGCGCTTTTAGCTCTAAATGACATGTGTTCTTCAGCACCTGGGCCGAAACCAACTAAGAATATTTTTCCACTCATGATTTATTTTAATATTGGGTATGGGTAGGTAATGTTCAACCTACGGATTTATTAGAATATTTGATTCTCTTGGGGCGCAGGCTTCAGCCTGCTTTGTGAATGCGAGAATTGCAGGCTAAAGCCTGCGCCCCATTAATTTATAGATTTATTGCTTCTCCACAATCAAATCTATGTAGCCTTGATGCAGCAACGCGAAATCAAGGGATTGTATATAAACCTTGATTCCACTTCGTTGCATCAAGGCTACAGCTTTATTAGTTTTACAATAGAAATAGTAGCATTTTTGCCATCACTTCCACGGTGTTTAAATTTCTCAACAATCAAATTACTCATATCAGTATTAGCGGTTAATAATGCAGCCGCTTCTGATACAGAAGGTGTACCCATATATTTTAAAACAACTGCTGATGGGCTAGGCACTTCTACTTGAGCTAATTGTTCAGCAGGGTAAAAGATTAAAGGCCAATGATATTTTTCGGATAATTGCAAGATGGCTTGCTCATCATTTTTTTTATCAATGGTCGCTAGTTGTTGTACAGATTGCCTTTTTAAGTTTACTGAGCTTAAAGCAAGATCAATAACATCTTCTAAAGTTTGTAAAGGTGTACCACGGTCACAGCCTATGCCGAGAATTACTTTCATTTTTGAGGTTTATATACAACCAGTCTTTCTTCTAGTTGCTTCCAAGTAGAGTCAGGAATATCTTTATGAGTTACCCATAACACGGCTTTAAAATGAGCTAAATCGACATCTTCAAAACGATCAAATAAATGAATGTTTTTAGGTAAAGGGGTAGGGCGCGTCCACCAGTTTTTTTCACCCGCTTCTTGTACAAATGCAACAGGTTCTTCGTTAACCACGTGAGCAGATACGCGTGTGATATTTATCTTTGGTGCTTCAACTTTCCAGCCTAGTTCACGACCTAAAATATCAACAGGAATTGTTTTTCCAACATCTGATGCCGTTGTTAAAACAGCAGTACCTTGAGTTAATGCAGCAATTTTTTCAGCATAGGCATTAGCTCCGCCAACATGACCAGACAATACAGGAATAACAAATTGTCCAGCATCATCAACTACAATCACACCAGGATCTTCATCTTTAGATTTTAGATAAGGTGCGATAAGTCTTACCACAGCACCTAATGAAACCAAGAAAACGAGTTGGTCGTAGTCGGTAAATAAAGCTGAAATTTCATTTCTGAAAGGGCCAGAATAAGCACGTACTTTATTGCTCAAGCCAGTCATTAATGGCGCAAATTTTTCAGAAACAACAACATCCGCTTCGGGAAGTTTTTCTGCTAATGATTTAACTTGTCCTGCACCATGTTTGGTTATGGCGATAAGAACAATTTTTGGTTCTGTTGTGGTCATTTTGGCAAGAAGATAAAAGGAAAAGATTATAACCTAGTATTTAAGTCAGGAATAGCGCTTATCTATTGTTACATGCTTCGGTATATGACAGTATAACAAATAAGAATAAGAGTAATATCTTTGTTAAATCAACTATTTTAATAGGAAAAGGAAATGTCAGGTTCATCTCATATTGTTTGTTCACAGTGTAATTCTGTTAATCGTATTGTGACTACACGACTGAGTGATAACCCTAAGTGTGGGCACTGTAAACAACTTCTTTTTAATAAGCACCCTGTTGAATTAACTGCAAAAACATTTAGCCAACATATTAGTCGTAATGATATTCCGGTGGTGGTGGACTTTTGGGCTCCATGGTGCGGGCCATGTAAAATGATGGCTCCTGCATATGCAAAAGCTGCCGCAAAACTTGAGCCTCTTTTTAGACTGGCAAAAGTTAATACAGAGAATGAACAAGCATTAGGAGGGCAATATAATATTCGTAGCATCCCTACCTTAGCTATTTTTAAAAAGGGTAAAGAAATAGCACGTCAGGCAGGAGTGATGAGTGAGGAGGATATTATTCGCTGGGTAAGATCATCTATTTAGCTATTTATCAGAAGTATCAACACGATCATAAACTCTGTTAAAGCGATCTGACTTAGGTAAATGAGGCATTAAAATAGCCGTTTTAACCCATAGCTGATCTGATGAAGTTTTAAGGTTGAATTGTTGGATAACTCGACCTGCACTAAGAGTGCTTTCTAAGAATAGTATGTTATCTTCCCAGCCTGCAATTGTTATTCTTTGGTCTGGATCATTATTAGTAGAAATTGTAGAGCTGCGAAAATCTGTATATACTTTCTCTTGGCCTTCTGCTGTACCAATAATAAGTAAAGGCTCTTCATGTTTTAGAGTCAACTTTTCTGATACATTTAAAAAGAATTGTAAACTTGGTGGTAGAGAATTACGTCCTGCTTTCTTTTTATTTTTAGAATAGTTATCACTGCGATTTTTGCCTTTACCTTTGCCAGAACCTTTGTGCTCTCCATTGCCTTTCATAGCTTTATTACTCTGGGTATTGTTGGGTTTTTTCCTATTTTGTTCAAGAGGGTTTTGGCTTAGTTCTCTATTTAAAACCCATGTGCCTGTTAGGTTGGGTGTTGTTAATGACAGATTATCAGGTGTATTGATGAAGGTATTTTCAATCTTAGGTTGAGTGGTTGTACAAGCTGAAATTATAAAAATACTAAGGAATAATAGAGAAAAAGGTGCTTTTTTTATCATAAATTTGTTGTGTCAATTGTTCTAAGAGACAAGGCATACCTTGTCTCTACAGCCTAAAGGGATAATACTGCCAGAACTAATGGGACGATTAATAATAAGGATAGTTTGATATTTTAATCATTTAAAAATGATATGAACTTTTGTTGCTGAGCGGCAACCGTACCTCCCATAACTTCTGCAACTGTTCCTCCAAACATAGTGCCAAGTAGGCCCGCGTTCATGGTACCAACATAAACACGGCCATCTGTTTTTTGATAAACAGAAATAGTACAGGGCATCATCACTGAAATTACTTTGTTAGCATCTTCTTTTAAAATATTGTAGGCATGATTTGCTTGGCAAAGGTTTAATAAAACGACAGGGTCTAAGTCTCCAGCACCATGTTTTTTTACAGCTTTATGCAGAGGTTGAATACCTGAAATAACCCAGCCTTCAGCTTTTGCATTTGTTGAAATTCTTTCAACTGTTTCATCTACACTGTAGGGGCTGAGTTGTTCAGATAGCATCATGTTTGGCATTATCAGCCATACGGCTATACCTGTTACGATGATACCAAGGATAAAACCAATTATGGTGTTTATAACTTTCATTGTTTTTCCTAGTTTATTGAAATTTCTTTAGTGATAAATATAAAAAGGATTAATAAAGTGGAGGAAGTAGTGGTTCTATGCCTTCAAATTCTGCTTTGGGATGATGTTTAATAATTAATTGACTAATTTCATCGATACGATCTTTGGCAATATCAACCATAACTAATAATTCCCCATTTTCAATAGCTTCTTCATATTTCCTTACTTTTGAGTTGCCTACCTGTAATCCTACTAGTCCGCTCATCATCGCACCAATTGTTCCTCCAAAGACTAAAATGCCTAATAAGGGGGCTCCAGCAATTGCAAATCCTGCAAAACGTAAGCTTACTAAACCTGCGAGCAAACCAGATGAGGCACCTAATGCAGCACCGCGTTCTACAGCAGCGATAAAGTCTGTTTTTTGTAGTTCATTGGCTTCGGGTAAGTCTTGAAGTGGTGTATCTCTTTTGGCTAAGACATGAAGGTGATTGTCTTTAATGCCCAGAGAGCGTAATTCATCAACAATTTTATGAGTTACTTGAATGTTGGGTGCTAAAAAATATATTCTTCTCATGACATACTCCATATATAGGGAAGGGGGTAGTATATGTTTAATTATTGTTTAGATAATTAGCAAATACTAACATTGCAAAGTATATGACTATGTTTTTAAGTAAAGATTCGATTTATTTTTTGGTTTTAATTGTTTTTTATATCATCAAATTGTTTACGAACATTTTCTTTATTTTGACGATAAGATTTTGCATCACCATAGCTTAGAAAATGTTGGTAACGACTGTGTAAAGTACTAATATGTCGAGCATGTTTAATTGGACACCAGTACTGTTCTGTGCGTGCGGCTATTTCCTGAGTATAAGAAATAATGCCATTGAAATAACTACAGTAAGCGCAATTTATTTTTTCTATAATATTGAGATAGTTTAAATGTTGTCTATCAAAAATAAGATAGTCTGCACGTTTAACTTTGGGGATACCATAAATAGGAAAACAAATAGTCTGGTATAAGCTAACACCTATATCCAATAATAGGGTTGGAATTATTACAGCCCAAATGACAGGGGTACTAAGAATGTTTTTAATGGAGGCTTTTTTTAAATAATTTAGTAGCCGTTGTAGGTGCTGTCTTTCTTGATTTTTACATAGAATATCTTTATGTAGATCATCGTCAAAGGTGTTTTGCTGTTTCTGAATTTCTTTGATTAACTCATCTTCTAAAGCTCGAATCTTACAAAGCAAATTATCAATATCTGAGTCCATAAAAAATGCCTGATGAGCTAAAACTTCAGAGTAACAGTATTAACAACTGGGTTCAAAGTTTCAAATAGAGAAATTCTTTAATGAGACAAGTATTCATTAAGTAAGTCATTGTTAACGTCTTTATCGGCATAAGTCTCTTTAATAACAAGAATGTCCTTAAGGTTGTTGATGAAAAGTTCAACCAAAGAAGGGTCAAAGTGTTTGCCAGATTCAGAGTTTATTAATTCGACAGCGCTATCAATACTCCAGGCTTTTTTATAAGGGCGCTCCATGGTCAGAGCATCAAAAACGTCAACAATAGCGACAATCCGACCATAAATGTTAATATCATTGCCCTTAAGACCTCGAGGATAACCGCTTCCATCCCATTTTTCATGATGGTTTAATGCAATAATGCTGGCTTGTTTTAACAGTTTGTTGGATGAGCGGTTTAAGATGCTTTCACCAATAGTGGCATGATGTTTCATGACTTCCCATTCGTTACCTTCCAAACGACCTGGTTTTAATAGAATTTTATCAGGAATGCCTATTTTTCCCACATCATGCATAGGGGCAGAGTAGAGCAATGACTCTGCCTCTTTATCACTCATGCCCATGGCTTTCGCTAGGCATTGAGAGTAGTGACCTACGCGAATTGTATGCATACCTGTTTCTGAATCACGAAATTCAGCGGCATAACCTAAACATTCTATGATTTCTATTTGAGACTCTTTTAGTTCTTGGCTTCGGTGTTTAATTGCTTTAATGATGGATTGGTTATAATCATTAAGTTCTTGAAAGGAAAGGAATGTCGATAATAAATTATGGATGCGAAATAATATTTCATTATCATTAATAGGTGTTCTGATAAAGTCTTTTATCACTCCGTCAGTCTTCGGAACGCAGGTGGTATGGTCGTTAATTAAAAGGACTGGTGGTAAATCAATATCTGATGAAAAAGTAGCTAACTTATCGATAAGCTCTTTTAATGATAAATCTGCCAGAGAACTTAAAATAATAAGAGATGGAGAGGTTTCTAAATATAATTCCATTGCCATCTGAAAATTATTAGTCCCCTTTACTTTTTGGAAGTGATTATCTTTGAGTAAGGTAGTGATTTCCGCTAAATGTTCTTCACTAATAATTAGAATATGAGCTTCGGTAGCGAGGTCTAGTAAATCATCTATCATTTTTTGTGAGTAAAATAAGGCTTAATTTCTTATAAGTCTAGCTAATTCTTATTGAAGTGCAAGAGGGGGGCAAAAAAAGATTGTGTTAGTTGTTAGGCTGGGTGCCTTTAATTTTCTATGATTAAGGGTAATTCCCATTCAATAGCTTGTTTATGATATTGAATAAGATAGTCATTAGTCTGGCTAAAATGTTGGCAGCCAAAAAAACCACGATAGGCGGACAAGGGAGAGGGGTGAGGGGCTTTTAATACCAAGTGCCGTGAGGTGTCAATAATACTGCCTTTTTTCTGAGAATAACTTCCCCATAATAAAAAAACCACATGTTCACATTCTGTATTAACAGTCTCAATAATTTTATCGGTAAACTGCTCCCAACCTTTACCTTGGTGAGCATTAGCTTTTGAGTCTTCTACGGTTAAAACGGCATTCAGTAACAATACGCCTTGTTTTGCCCAGCTTTCTAAATAACCGTGATTTGCTGGTGTGATTTTTAAATCAGTTTCCAGCTCTTTATACATATTAACTAATGAGGGTGGTGTTTTTATCCCTGGTAATACAGAGAAACATAAGCCATGAGCTTGACCCGCTTGGTGGTAAGGGTCCTGTCCTAAAATTACCACTTTCACATCATTTAAAGCTGTGGCTTCTAAAGCATGAAACCAATTTGACGAATGAGGATGAATTATCTTTTGAGCATCTTTTTCAGCACGTAAGAATTTTTTAAGTACCTGCATATAGGACGCGTTAAATTCATCCTTTAATGCTAACTGCCAACTGGGTGCTTTATCTAAAACCACGGAGGGTTCCTTATACTAATAATATTAGTCGGTATAATATCAATATTAGTCGTATTTAGTGTTTCTAATGAAACAAAGGGGAGTATTTAAAGATAAAGGTTCTGGTTTCACGATACGTTTATAAAAGAGATTGTTTTTGTGTGGAGCTGGAGGTGATTAGGTTTAACTATTCTCGGACAGCCTCCTAGTTTGATAGTAGCAGCTAAAACACATTATAATTATGCTTAATTTATAATGGAAAAAATTCAGATTAAATTGCTTTAAGCCAAATGAAAAATATATTTTATCCCGCGATCATTATCATGAATAAGCTTGGTTTTTCTAAAAAACTAATGCTATTAGGTTTGATAAATTTTGTCGCTTTAACTTTGGTTATTTATGCTGTTTATACACACCAAAGCAAAGATATTCAAGCGACTCAAAATGAATTAGATGGTATTGCTTTAATCCAGCCTATTCTAAAAACAATTCAAACTACACAAAGACACAGAGGTTTATCGTCAGGTGTATTGGGTGGAGGTAAGGAACTTTCCGATGACTTAACTAAAGAAGCCATTGTTTTGAAAAATTCGTTTAAAACACTAGAAGCATTCTTACCTGCTAAGGTTTTGTCCAGCCAATCTTGGCTAGATATATTGGCAGATTATAAGTTACTTCAATCTTCAGGTTTAAACTGGACTAAAACTGATAATTTTTCAGCTCATATTCATCTTATTGCGGCCTTGCAACAGTTGATAATCAATCTTGCAGATCAGCATACATTGACTCTAGACCCTGATATTTCTTCTTATTATCTTATTTTAACAACAATTAAAGATATGCCGCTAGCTCTGGAGCAGTTAGGGCAAATGCGAGCATACGGAACTGGAATTCTAGCAAAGAAGGATCTTTCTGAGCAACAAAAAATCAAAATGTATTCACTGATAGCAACACTTATAAGTGCGTTTGACTCACTTGCTATCAATTTAGAAAAAACTAGTCAGTATAATGACCAAATAAAAATAAAGCTTTCAATAGCATCTGATGAGATAAAAAGATCATCTGAAATAATTACTCACTTAGTTCATTCAGATATTTTAGCGAAACAATTTTCTACTGATCCCTATGTGTTTTTTGAACTTTCGACAACCGTTATAAATACAGGTTATACCCAGATATATGAAACTTTATTACCTACACTAGAAACACTTTTGTATGATCGAATTCATCAGGTAGAGGAACAATTACTGTTTAGTGTTGGAGGCGCTTTGCTGTTAACACTTCTAACACAATATTTATTTTTTGGTATTTACTATGCAACACTTGGCAATATTCATCTTATTGCTCGTTCTGCTAATAAATATACCCATGGAGATTTAAAGCAACGAATTCATTTAAAAACTAAGGATGATATTAAACGAATCGGGGATAGCTTTAATGAAATGGCTGATAGTTTTAATGATTTATTAGCCACGCATTTAGAGGCTAAAGATCGTTTGCAAGCCGTAGTTAACTCAGCCTTAGATGCTATTATACAAATAAATTCTCAAGGTATCATTACTGGTTGGAGTCGACAGGCAGAAGTTATATTTGGCTGGACAAGGAGTGAAGCTGAGGGGCAGAAAATACATAAATTAATTGTTCCGAACAGATACATAAAATTACATTTAAGAGGTTTAAAAACATATCTAAAAACGGGTGAGGGTAAGCTTATTGGCACACGATCTGAGATTGAAGCATTAAACAAAAATGGGGATGAATTTCCCATTGAGTTATCTATCTCTCCAGTAAAAACGGCCAAAGGCATTGAGTTCAGCGCATTTATTCGTGATTTAAGTGAGGTCAAGAATACAGAAAGTTCATTACGTAAACTTTCACTTGCTGTTGAGCAAAGCCCAAGTTCGATTATTATTACCGACATTCAGGCCAATATTGAATATGCAAATCAATCGTTTTTAAAAATAACGGGATATACGATTGATGAAATAATAGGGAAAAACCCCAAAATATTAAGCTCAAATAAAACACCAAAAGCAATATATGAAGGTATGTGGGGATGTTTAACTAATGGTAAAACATGGCAAGGGGAACTAATAAATCAACGTAAGGATGGAACCGAATATACTGAATCAGCGCTTATTTCACCTATACGACAAGAAAATGGTGAAATAACACATTATCTGGCAATTAAAGAAGATATTACTGAGAAAAAACAAGCTGAAATTGAATTGGGTATTGCAGCCATTGCTTTTGAATCACAAGAGGGGATCATAGTTACAGGTGCTGATAATAAGATTCTTAGAGTAAATAAGTCTTTTACTAAAATTACCGGCTATTCCATGGATGACATTTTAGGGAAGCAACCTTCAGTTCTTAATTCAGGCAGACAAGGAAAAGCCTTTTACTCAGCCATGTGGGCAAAGATTAATGAAACAGGATCATGGCAAGGTGAAATATGGAACCGAAACAAGCAAGGTGTGATTTATCCTGAATGGCTAACCATTACAGCTCGAAAGGATAAAAAGGACATAGTTACTCATTATGTTGCTATTTTTACAGATATTACAGAGTTTAAAGCTGCAGAAGAAAAAATTAAACATCTTGCTTATTATGACCCTTTAACACAATTAGCTAACCGCAGGAAATTGTTAGATCGCTTAGATCATTGTGTCTCAATAAGTTTACGAGAGGGTACAAAATTAGCATTATTGATGCTCGATTTAGATCGTTTTAAAGCAGTTAATGATAACTTTGGGCACTTAGCTGGTGATGAATTGTTACAGCAAGTTGCTTCACGTGTTAACAAACGGTTACGGAGTACTGATTTGTTAGCTCGTTTGGGTGGAGACGAATTCGTAGTTTTATTGGAAGATATTAATCATCCTGATGATGCTGCGCGTGTTGCTAATGAGATTGTAGCTGAACTTACAACTCCTTTTATATTAAATAAAACAAACGAGCTACAAATAGGGGTAAGCATTGGCATCAGTTTATTTCCAGAGCATGCAGGTTCGGTTGCAGTATTAATGGACCATGCTGATATGGCGTTGTATCAAGCAAAGGATGAGGGGAGAGGTCGTTATTCTTTCTTTTCAGAGGTTCTCACATGCAACGTACGTGAACGGTTAAAACTAGAAATGGATTTGCGTGTAGCTATTAAGCATAATGAGCTACGTGTTTATTATCAACCTCAGATTGATATTATAACGGGAGAAATTATCGGTGCTGAAGCATTGGTTCGTTGGCAGACTAAAGATAAAGGTTTAGTACCCCCCAATACATTTATACCTATCGCAGAAGAAACAGGTTTAATTCAGGATATTGGTGAATGGGTTTTACAAGAAACCTGTCGACAAGGGCAGCAGTGGTTAAATGAAGGATTTTTACCGATTATTTTAGCTGTTAATGTTTCTGCTCAACAATTTAAACGATCTAATATGTGTGATGTAGTGGAAAAGGCTTTATTAACAACAGGCTTTCCTGCTGAACAGTTAGAGCTGGAAATGACTGAAAGTGGGTTGATGGAACAGCAGGAGTCGATTGTTGAGCTACTTAATAATTTACGATCACTCGGTGTTCTCCTAGCCATTGATGATTTTGGTACAGGATATTCATCCTTATCTTATTTGAAACGTTTTCCTTTAGATACATTGAAAATTGATAAAAGCTTTATTGATGATATTCCACATGACCAAGATGATGTGGAAATTGCTACAACGATTAATGCAATGGGTCATGCTTTAGGTTATAAAGTATTAGCAGAGGGAGTAGAAAATCAACAACAATTAGATTTCTTACGAATGATTGGTTGTGATAGTTACCAAGGCTATATTAAAAGCAAACCTGTTCCAGCAGAAGAGTTTGTATCAATGTTGAGAGTTAAGTGAAAAACAATATTTTTTTGAATAGGGTTTCTGGCTGGCTGAACAGGATTGATAGCAGTCTGTTAATGTATGGTTTGATCGTGGTTATATATTCAAAATATTAGCTTGAATTTTAACTACTATCATTTTTCTATGAAAGAACTTTCTTGCGACAACCTCGAATTATTTCCCCGCGTTGCCTATGATGATTGCCACTAATCATAATCAACGATAAATAATTAACCTTTTCACCTTGCAAACTGGCAACATCATGAATAATACGTTCTTCTGGTGAACCTGCTTTTTCTATAAAACAACTATTGCTTAATAAGTCTTTATTTTGTAAAAGCTCAATAATGTCATCAAGGATAGGTTTTACTTTTAATAAGATTAAGGTGTCAAAATCATTAAGTAGAGAATCAATCATTTCAAGACCGTAGCCAGCAGGGATAATGGCTACAGTATCATCTGTATCAGCTAAAGGCATTTCAGCACGCGCTGCTGCCGCATTAAACGATGTGACCCCAGGGATGGTTTCTACAGTGATAGTTTCATCTAAACCTTTTACCGTTTTAGCTAAATGTTGAAAGGTAGAAAAAGTTGAAGCATCACCTTCAACTAAAAAAATCACATCATGCCCTTGTTGTAATTTTTCAATAACAGTTTGAGCCGCTTGTAACCAATATTTAGCTAATTTTTCCTTATCGTGAGTCATAGGGAAAATAAGTGCGCTGCTATTTTCTGGTTCAGTTAAGCCCGTTTGTAAAGCTATCTGTAAAGCGTAACTGGTGCCATTTTTCTTTTTTACCGGATAAGTCCAGTAAGCATCAGATTGTAATAAAGACCAGGCACGGCGAGTTATTAAATCTGGATCACCAGGGCCTAGAGAAACACCGTATAAATGACCTGTCATATTGATTTCCTTTGTGCAGAAACAACCCAGACAGGGTTTTCGGCTTGCATTCTATACATGTGTAAAATAGCGTGGCTTCGTGAAGCTTGTAATTGCGTCATATCCCAGTGGGTATCAAGTTTTTTTAGAGTTTCAATAGCGGTAGTCATGTTTTCAATAGTGACAAAATTCATTACTAGCCAGCCCTCAGGACTTAAACGGTTTAAGCATAAGTGAATTAAATCGGCTAATTCACCTCCTGTTCCTCCAACAAAAATAGCGTCAGGTGTAGGCCAGTTTTCTAACCCTAAAGGGGCTTTGTTATTAATAAGGTGATAATTATAGACGCCTAATTGATCCGAATTTTTTCCTGCTATTTCAAAGTCAGCCGTGTTTTTTTCAACTGCATAAACATAGCCCTTCTGACATAAACGAGCAGCTTCCAACCCCACTGAACCAGAGCCTGCACCAATATCCCAAACAATACTGTCTGGTTTTAATTGCATACGGGCAAGTGAAACAGCACGTACTTCACGTTTGGTAATTAAGCCTTTATCGGGTTTACGTTGGTGAAAATCACTATCTTGCAGGCCAAATAAAATATTGGATTGATTGGGCTGTTTACGGTTTAAAATAACAACATCGTTACCATTAAAAGACTGTTCAGCAATAAAGGCGACTGACTCACCGTGTATTACTTTTTCATCATCACACAATAAATTTTCAGCCACTGATATTTCAAATTGCTCAGCTATATTCTCAATTAGCATCATTCTGGCAATACGGTCAGGTGAGTTTTCTGGCCCTGTTAGAACAGCTAATTTATCTGAATTGAAAATAGCTTGTAATAGGGGGTAAAAATCATGATCTGGTCCAGCCCCTTTAGTCCATTCGTTAGCATCTTTACTGTGTACTGAGACAATTTTTGCATCCTGCCAAGATAATCCAATTTGTGCAAAGGCTAATTGAATTGATGAAATGTTTGAGATTATTTGTAATTGATCAGCAGGAAGTTTTTTATATAAATAACTGGCAATACCATGACATAAAGGGTCGCCAGTGGCTAAAACCACTACTTGCTGATTAGCTTGTAAGGCTTCAGTAATCCAGATAGGTACATTTTTCAAATGACCCGTTAAATCTTTTTGTTCTGCATGGGCTATTTGTACAGCAAATAACTTTAAAGTACGGCTTGCTCCAATGACAAGATTGGCAGACTGAATAATATTAAGTGTATCAGCGGTTAAACCATGTACACCATTATCCAGCACACCTATAATTTTACATGTCATTTATGTTCCTCATATTCTGACAGTTTTTGTCCTTCAAAATCACAAATTAAAATATTGTAATCAAATTTATCGGGGTATCGAGATTTTAAAGTACCGACTACGCGCTTAGATAGTTCTTGGTAAAACTCGCTCATTAAGCCAAGCTCTTGCATCACTTCTCCAGCGAAACGTGCAGTTTCATTTTGACTAATTGCAATACATGTTTCTTCGGGTGCACCAGCAACTTTGGCAATATCGGCTAAAAGCTGAGTATTGACCGGATTCCTACGGGCATGAGTAATGACTTCACCTTGGGCAATTTTAGTAAGCTTCCCCACCATGCCGCCAATAATAATCTGACGAATACTATTTTCTTTAGCAGCATCTAAAGCCGGGCCTAAAAAATCACCCATTTGTACAAAACATGCAGGCTGTAAATCAGTACGTTCACGGATAGTAAATTTTTCTGTACGACCACCTGTGGTTAACACTACAGTATCTAAGCCTTGGTTAGCTGCAACTTCAATACCCTGTACTACACTGGCGCGAAAAGCAGCTGTGGAGTATGGGTGGACAATTCCCGTGGTACCAAGAATAGAAATCCCACCGATAATACCTAAGCGATCATTTAAAGTCTTTTTGGACATTTCAACGCCACCAGGCACAGAAATAGTGACTTTTAGACTTTGTTGTTGCAGAATTTGTTCAGCAACTTCACGCACATTATCTTCAATGTTTTTACGAGGGACAGGGTTAATGGCTGGGCCATTTACTTTAAGCCCTAAGCCGCGCATAGTAATAGTCCCTACACCTTGGCCACCTGCTAATATGACTTGGTTAGCCGTTTCAGAAAGGCGTTCTACATCTGCTGTTAAATGAGCTTTATCTGTACAATCAGGATCATCGCCTGCATCCTTAATAACGACTGCATGGGCACTGTTTGAGTCACAAAAACCTTCAATAACATTAAAGTTTACACGTTCGCCATTAGGCAACATCGATTCAATTTGCTCAGGAACTTGTCCTGTTACTAAACCAATAGCCGCAGCACGAGCTGCGGCGGCTGAACAAGCCCCCGTGGTATAGCCTTTACGCGTACCCTTTTTTTTCTTGGCTTGCATAAGCGTTACTTACTTTGTGCTTCAGCTAAAGCTAATAAAGCATGAATAGCGGCAACAACTAATGTAGAGCCACCTTTACGGCCATGCGTGATAACCCACGGAACATCAGCTAATAACTCAAGTTCTGCTTTAGATTCTGCTGCAGAAACAAAGCCTACCGGCATACCTACAATTAAAGCGGGTTTAAGATTGTCTTCCTTAATTAAACGAATCACTTCCAATAAAGCGGTTGGCGCGTTACCCACTGCAATAATGCTGCCTTCTAGTAACCCTGCTTTATGCGCTTTACGCATGGCTTGAACAGCACGGGTTGTATTCTCTGCTTTAGCTTGCGTAATCACATCAGCATCAGAAATAAAATGATGGGTATTAACCCCAAAATGACTTAAACGAGGTTTAGACAAACCCACGCAGATCATTTCAACATCTGCCACAATAGGTGCACCCGCTAAAATAGCTGCAAGTCCTGCTTCAACAGCTTGGTCTTGAAAACGGGCTAAGCCATTAAATTCAAAATCCGCAGTGGCATGGATCATCCGACGCACAATATTCCATTGTGCATCAGTATAACTATGTGCACCTACTTCATTATCAACAATAGCAAAGGAATCATGTTCAATTTTTTGACCTGCTTGGGTCAGTTGCTCGGTAACGGTGTTTTGGCTCATAATGGGCTATTGATGAATGTATAAATTGATACAGTATAATACTTTGCTTGGCTTTCTACCAAAGCAGCTGTATTTTTTTGGAGTAATGAATTATGTCAACAGTCATACAAACTAATTTAATTAGTACAGAAGAGTATTTGCAGGGCGAGTTAGCGACCGAAGTGAAGCATGAGTTAATTGATGGTTATGCTTATGCAATGGCTGGAGCTCATGCTAACCATGAACGAATTTCTGGAAATGTTTATGCAGAGATTAGGCAGCATTTAAAAAGCCTTCCATGTGAACCCTTTGGTTCTGATATGAAGGTAAAAGTGGGTTTAAATTTCTTTTATCCTGATGTCTCAGTAGATTGTGGTTTTGATGAGTCAAAACCGTATTACACTGAAACCCCCGTTATTATTGTTGAAGTTCTATCAAGGTCTACTCGCAAGACAGATCAAACTATTAAGCGGAGAGCCTATCTTAATTTACCAAGCCTGCAAGAATATGTTTTGATCGAGCAAGACTTCGTTGATATTGAAGTAATTAGACGTAGCGAGGGTTGGCAATCAAAGCATTATTATTTGGGTGATGAGGTTAGATTTGAATCAATAGAATTAACTTTGGCGGTAGAGGATGTTTATCATCGTGTAAAAAATGAAGATATGCTGGAGTTTTTAGCTAAAAAACCTGAAGAAGAGAAAATCAATAATGAAGCAGTATAAATTCGCAGTCATCATAGGTCGGCATCAAATTTCACATGCTGGACATGAGCTTTTAAAACGTAAAGCTTTGGATGTTGCTGATCAGGTAGTTGTTATTCTTGGATCTTCTTTTCAAGCGCGTAGCCCGAAGAATCCTTTTAATTGGGAAGAACGTAGAGATATGATTCTCTCCACACTGTCTGATGAAGAAAAACAACGTATATTCTGTTGTCCAATACGAGATTATTATAATGATGAGAAATGGAATGCGCAGGTCAAACGAATTGTTAGTGATTTTTCAAAAAAGGATGTTGTATTAGTCGGGCATAAAAAAGCAGGGGATAAAGATACTTATTATTTAGATAACTTTTCGGATTGGGCTTATATTGGGGTTGAATCAACCTATAAAATCAATGCGGCTCAAATAAGGGAAGTATATTTTGAAGCTGAGGATGTGGAAGAGTCATTAAAATCAGTCAATGATTTGATTTTACCTCCCGTTAAATTGTTTTTAAAAGCATGGTCATTAAAGCCAGAATACAGTGAACTGACTAAAGAACACGATAAGGTTAAACAGGATAAAGCTTTATGGAAGGGCAGTCCTTATGATGTGATTTTTAGTACTTCTGATGCTATCGTTAAAATAGAAGGGCATGTTTTACTTGGGAAAAGAAAGTATCATCCAGGAAGGGGTTTGTGGGCGATTCCAGGTGGTTTTATTGAACAGCATGAGAATGTTTTGCATGCTGCCTTAAGAGAGTTAAAAGAAGAAACTCAAATAAACTTAAGTAATGACATTTTGATGAGAGGTTTTAAGTCTGTCAAAGTGTTTGACCACCCTAATCGTTCCTGTCGAGGACGTTTTATTACTCATGCCCATTTTTTTGATTTAACAGGCGAAAATATTCCAGATATACAGGCAGCAGATGATTTGCAAGAAGCGGCTTGGGTGTCTATTGAAAAACTAAAAGATATGGAAGAGTGTCTTTTTGAAGACCACTTCCATATCCTAAATCAGTTTTTGGATATTAAAATTTAATTTAATGGTGATGATGCCCATGACCGTGTTCTTGTGCAAAAGCTCTATAACTACACCCATCACATTCCATCATTGGTTTTTTATCAGGTTGCTGTAGGGCTTTAACATTGTCATCAAGTAGCTTAAATATTTCAGGTTCAAACCCTAAGTAATGACCTAAACCAAAACGAATTTGAGGGTATTGCGTTTGCAAATGTTTATGTTGCTCTGCAATACGGCTAATTAAAGTGCCAGTAAATAAATAGTAAGGCAAAATAGCAATTTGAATCATGCCTAGTTTAACGTGTCTTTGTACTACCGTTTCAAGGCGAGGATAGGTGATACCCGTAAAAGCAATATCCACTAATTCATGCTCCCTTTCTTCAAAGACCCAGCGCGCTAGTTTAGCAACTTCGCCATTGGCAACAATATCTGAAGATCCTCGTCCTAAAATAATAACACCAGTCGTTTTTGGATCAGGCATTGCCAATGAGTCCATAACTTGTATTAATTGACGTTTAACAGCGGTTAATAAAGATGTACTGACACCTAAATTTTTACCATAGATAAACTCAACATTAGGATGGCGTTGTCTGGCTTTTTCTAAATGTTCAGGGATTTCCATTTTTACATGGCCCGCAGCATTTAAAATTAAAGGAATGACTAAAACTCTTGAGGCTTGTTTAGCCGCATTATCAAATCCCTCGTCTAATAAAATATCAGCAAACTCGATATAGCAAACTTCAATATTCCATTCGGGGTGTTGTGCTCGCCATTGAACTGAAAACTGCTCTATTTCCTTATTTCCATTGGGGTCGCGTGAACCATGGCCGACTAATAAAATTGTTTCTTTCACATGTATTCCAGTATTTTTTGTAGAGCGGACTTCAGTCCGCAATGATCAGGTAAGGTTAGCGGACTAAAGTCCGCCCTACATTAAGTTTTTTCAGCTTTACGAAAACGGTGGCTAAAACCAGCATCATAAAGTTTAGATTTTTTTAATTCAGGCCATTCTCTAGAGCCAATCGTTGGGCTGGCAATAATCATTGCCTGACTGTTAATACCTGCTTGTTTACATTTTTCTCTAATATTTTCGATAGTGCCGCGAATGATTTGTTCTTCACCTGGCCAGCTGGCTTTATAGACAACTAATATAGGGGATTGATCAGACCAGCCAGCTGCTATTAAAGAGGTTTGGATCTTTTTAATTAGCGTAATGGATAAATACAAACACAATGTGCAGTGATGAGCAGCAAGTTCGTCTAAAGATTCACCTTCAGGCATGGGGGTGCGGCCTTCAACACGAGAGAAAATAACCGTTTGAGTTACTTCTGGTAGCGTTAAAGTTTCTGCGGCTGCGGCGGCAGAAGCCATCGCTGATGTAACCCCTGGTACAACAGCGACATCTATTCCTGCTTTATCTAAAGGTTGAATCATTTCAATTAAAGCACCATATAATCCTGGGTCACCAGTTTGTAGGCGTAAAACAGTCGCATTTTCTGTGGCTTTACTGATTAACCAATCGCAAATCTGTTCCAGCGTCATGCCTTTGGAATCTTGAATATCACAAGACTCACTTGCCCAGGTCATCGCCGCTTCAGAGACTAATGAGCCAGCATATAAAATAGCATCAGCCTCACGAATAAGCCGCTGAGCTTTTAGTGTTATTAATTCAGGATCGCCAGGGCCGGCGCCAACAAACCAAACTTTGGACATGGGAAATTTCCAAAAAAATAGACGTTATATCATAAATGAAGGGCGTTACCTATTGTTGTAAATCCCATAAAAATAATACTAATTTTATACGGAAGTTTTTAAAGTAAAGGTAACAGGGCCATCATTAGTTAATGAGACTTTCATATCGGCACCGAATTCACCGAATTGTGTGGAAGGGTAAATTTGCCTAGCTAAGTCAGAGAAATGATTATATAAGGATAATCCTTTCTCAGGTGAGGCGGCAGTTGAGAAACTAGGACGATTACCACTTTGGGTGTTGGCGGCTAAGGTAAATTGGGGAATAATGAGTAGCCCCCCTTGAATATCGCGTAAGCTTAAATTCATTTTATCGTTTTCATCAGCAAAAATTCGATAATTAAGAATACGTTCTAATAAGCGCTTAGCTTCTTTTTCTGAATCTTCTTTTTCTATTGCAACCAAAGCCATAAGGCCTTGTTCTATTTTGCCTAGAGTTATGTTATTAACAACAACATTGGCTTGGGTAACACGCTGGATAATGGTTAGCATTGCTCGGAAATAATATAAATTAAAAGTATGCATGATTATAACAAAGTAGTTTTTATTGGTTTCAGGACTATACTCATTTAATAGTATAGTTAATCCCTTAGTTTTATTGAGACTATTGGGAGGTAGTGAGGGAAATGTGGGTGAAAAATAACAATTTAAAAATAGCCATTATTTTTTCTTTATGTTGGGTGGTGAATATTGTCAATGCATTTGAGCCAATAACCAATTTAACGAGTCAATGGTGGGATTCAGCATCAGCAGCTCCTTCATATAGCTCTAGTGGGGCAGCAAGACAAGGTTGGGTGAATGGATTGGATGGTTGGTTTAATGAAGAGTGGCATGTGGGAATGACTGGGACAAATAGCCATGAAAATGCTAGTGATATCTTCACAGGGTTTATACATATACAAAAAAGATTGACTCGTCGTTTTGCTATGGGGGTTGATTTACCTGTTATTGTAAATAATGGTGATGATACAGGCATAGGGGATTTTGGTTTAACATTAAAAGGGATGTTATATGAAACTCAGGATGTTTCTATTTCAGCAGGGTTTGATACTTATTTTGCAACGGGGGATAAAGAGCATCAAGGGGGGGAGATTTGGCGTATAACTCCGCATATTGATGTTTTCAAAGATCTTGGTAATGCTTTCTCTTTTCAAGGTGGTGTGTTACTTGATATTTTACCTGAATCAAATTCTAAGGCAGATACAGCATTAACGGGAAAGTTTGGTTTTGGTCGGACGATGACCTCGCACAATGCTATTTTAGGCGACTTAACTCCTAATATGGTAACGACTGTAAAAGTACCAATGGGAGGAGGAGCTAACGGTAATGTTTATGTGAGTTTGACTCCTGGTATTAGGGCACATCTATCTGGTGGATATGTTTTATTAGGTTTGGAGATACCTGTAACGGGACCTGATACATTTGAAAATCAAGCGACTATAATGTATATCCGTGGTTTTTAATTTTATAGTTTTGTTGAATCATAAAGTAAGTCGATTGTTATTGTTTAGTTTTTTCTTGTTAACTTTTTTTATTCCTGCATATGCAGCTGTTTTTCAATGGACTGATGCCGAAGGAAAGAGATATTTTTCTGATAAACCTCATCAAGGGGCTAAAGTATTTCAACTAGATAAAAACTTTACTTATCATAAAGTTAAAAAAGTTTATGACGGAGATACGGTTTTATTAACAAATGGGAAAAAGATTCGGTTTTTAGGAATAAATACACCTGAAGTAGAGGGCCGAAACAAATCTGAACAAGCGGGTGGGGAGGAGGCTAAGCGCTGGCTTATTCAGCGATTAAGAAATAGAAAAGTTAGATTAGATGTTGATGTAGAAAAAAAGGATAAGTATGGTCGATTATTAGCCCATATTTTTACTGAAGATAAGCAACATATAAACCTTGAATTGGTTCAACAAGGTTTGGCTAGTGTTAGTATTTATCCCCCCAACCTTAAATATACTCAACAATTGTTAAAAGCAGAGCAGCAGGCCGAGCAAAATCAATTGGGAATATGGAGATATCAGCAATACGTCCCCAAACAAGTCGAAGAAATAAAACAAGGCAGATTTAAAGGCTGGCAACGTGTGGTAGGTAAGGTAAGTGATATTCACCATACGCGTAAAAATAGTTACCTCAAACTGTCTAATAATTTTTCTATAAAGATAAATAAAAAAGCACTTATTTTCTTTCCCGAGTTAGAAAAGTATGAAGGTAAAGAAATTGAAGTGAGGGGCTGGATTAACAAATATAAGGGCAACTACAATTTGTTAGTTCGTCATCCTAGTGCGATAAAAATTAAGTAAGTTATGTTAAAGACAAATAAGAATTTCTATTGGCTTGCTGGATTGATGACTGTTTTAGTACTGATTGTTATGGTCGTTTCATACTATATTTTATGGCTCACAGCGATTGAGGAAAAACGAACAGATTTGGTTCATATTGTTCAGAGTCAGGCGCGATTGATTGAAGCCATTGCCCGTTTTGATATGAAACATAATCGAGTGGAGTGGGAAACACCGATTGGTGAACGTGGACCAACCTCTCTTTTGTCGATGCGTGCAGGTGCTGATACCTTTAGCCAAATTTATGATGCCCATAAGCATTACCAAGGTTTTGGTGAAACGGGTGAGATCTTGATTGCAGGTATAGAAAATAGTCAAATTATGTTCTTGTTGAGCCATAAAAAATCTTTAAATAAGAAAACTTTTACTGTTCCTTTTGATGGCGAAAATGCTGAGCCTATGCGTAGAGCTCTGAGTTCTTTATCTGGTTCAATGGTTGGACGTGATTATGAGGGTGAAATCGTTTTAGCTGCTTATGAACCTATTGATGTATTGAATTTGGGACTTGTTGCTAAAGTGAGTCTGGATGAAGTTAAAGCACCTTTTATTCGAGCTGGATTTATAACTTCTTTTGTGACTGTTGTACTTATTTTTATAAGTAGTTTTTTCTTTCGACGATTAACAAAGCCAATAGCTAATAAAATAATTGAAAATGAACAAAAATTTAGAGATTTAGTTGAGAATATTAACGAGTGGATCTGGGAGGTTGATGTGTCTGGGACGCTACTTTATAGCAGTCCCAAGGTAAGTCAAATTATTGGGTATAGTTATGATGAAGTTGTGGGGCACTCTTTATATGAGTTTATGACATCTATTGATGTGGAAAATGTACAAGATGTGATTGAGCAAAGTAGTAAAACTAAAACCTCAATACATGCTTTGGAATGTACTTTTATCAATAATAAGCAGGAAATTGTTGAAGTTGAAATGAGTGCAGAATATATTCTCAACTCAAAAGGAAAACTGATTGGTTATCGAGGAGTTGCACATGATATTTCTGAGAGAAAACAAAGAGAGCATTTATTAAAAAGGTATAGAGATAACTTAGAAGAGATGGTAGCAGATAGAACCATTGAATTAGAACACGTTAATAAAGAATTAAGAGACTTTGCTTATATTGTATCTCATGACTTACGTTCCCCTTTAGTTAGTATTACAGGGTTTACGGGCGAGTTGAATGAGGATATGAAGATATTATCTAACTGTGCTAGCCAGTTTTTAGGCGAGACAGCGGAGGATGAGTATAGAGATGTAAAAATGGCTTTGAATGAAACAATCCCAGAGTCTTTGCATTATATTGAAACGGCAGCAGATAAAATGAATCGTTTAATAAACTCTATTCTCACATTATCTCGAATAGGCGGGCGGACATTGGTTTATGAAAAAGTAGACATTAAACAATTGATTGTTAACAATTTGCAGGCTATGGCTTTTCAAATAGAGCAATCTAATACAGTGGTTGATATTGCTGAATTACCCATATTGGAAGTAGATGAACTTGCTATGGAGCAGATCTTTGGTAATTTATTGGGGAATGCAATTAAGTATCTTTCACCTGATCGTAATGGCATTATTAATGTTTGGTGTGAAGAGAATAAAACTCAAGTGTTTTTTTATATTCAAGATAATGGTATTGGTATAGCTGAACAGGATTTGTCGCAAATTTTTAAGCTGTTTAAAAGAGTGGGTGAGCAAAAAATGGTAGGTGATGGGATGGGCTTGGCTTATGTGCAAACATTAATTAGACGGCTGGGAGGGAAAATAGAGTGTCAGTCTGTTTTGGGGGAAGGGGCAACTTTTAGCTTTTCAATTCCAAAGCGTTAAAAAGCAAAAAAGTAGTTTAAAAATTACAAATATAAGCTATTCTTTTTTGTTATGAACAATAATAAAACTACCCTAATATTAGTTGATGACGATGAAGCGCATACTGTGTTAATCAAGCGAAGCTTGAAAAAATCAGGGCTACGTAATGAAATCATTTCACTACAATCAGGTCAGCAGGCTTTGGATTTTATCTTTTCAGAAGGCGAGTTTGCAGGGAAAATACGATGCGCATCGATAGTTGTTATTTTAGATATTAATATGCCCGGTATCAGTGGGGTTAGTGTTTTAAAAAAGTTAAAACAATCGGAAATAACGCGGCATATTCCTGTCATTATGCTGACAACAACGGATGAGCCTAAAGAGATCGATGAGTGCTATAAAATTGGTTGTAATGCTTATATTACAAAACCTGTTAAACATACTGATTTTGTAGAAAAAATGGCTGAATTAGGTTTGTTTCTTAAAGTTTCTAAAATGCCAGGTTTCGGATGAGTCAATCAATACGCGTTTTATATTTAGAAGATGATATTCCTCTGGCTGCTCTAGTTAGAAGAAAACTAGAGCGAGATAGTTACGATGTTGAACTGGCAAGTGACGGCGAGGAATGTTTAGAAAAACTTAGTCTGCTTTCGTATGATATTTTGATATTAGACTATATAACGCCCAAATTAAATGGTTTGGAGGTATTAAAAGAACTGTCTGGAAAAGACGTGAAGCCGGCTATTATTATGGTTTCAGGAAGCCATGATATTAGGATCGTTATTGAGGCAATGAAACTAGGCTGTGCGGACTATGTCGTTAAAGAAGTGGGGGATTATTGCGAGTTATTATTAGTTAGTATTGAGAATGTTTTAGAAAAAGTTCAATTACGTAAAGCTAAAGAGCTAGCGGAGCAAGCTTTAATTTATAGTAGAAAAAATCTACAGAGAGCTCAGTATATTGCCAAAATTGGAAGTTGGGAGCATTTTCCAGCTGAAAAATTGGTTAGCTGGTCAAACCAAGAGTTTCGTAATAATGGTTTTCAACCAGATGAGGTGAAGCCGTCTTATAAAAACTATATTGAAGCTGTTCACCCTGATGATAGGCCGTTAGTAGAACAACATAATAATACGTGTTTATCTGAACAAAAAGCAGGCGAACTAGTTTATCGATTGCTATTAAAGAATGATGAAATTCGATATATTCGGGCTTTAACTGAGATTGATGTGAATAACAAAGGAGAAGTTGTTCGTATTTTTGGTGTTAGTCAGGATATTACTGAACAAAAACAGAATGAAGCAAGGCTAAAGCAGGCGGCAACTGTTTATAGAACAACAACAGAAGCAATTTTTATTACGGATGCTGATAACGTGATAACTTCTATTAATCCTGCATTTACAGTAATTTCAGGCTATTCCGAGCAACAAGCTTTAGGACAAAGCCCTAGTATTTTGTCTTCTGGATATCATGATAAACAGTTCTATCATGCTTTGTGGGTAGATTTAGAAAAAAAGGGGGCTTGGCAAGGGGAGGTTTGGAACAGGCATTCTGAGGGTCATATTTTTCCTACATGGCAATCTATTACTGCCATTAGAGATGATAATAATACAATCCAATACGTGTCTATTTTTAGTGATATTAGTAAGCGCAAAGAAAGTGAAGAATTAATTAAGTATCAGGCAAATTATGATAGTTTAACGGATTTGCCTAATCGTCATTTGTTTGGGGACCGGCTACAAAGTGCCATTAAAAAAGCTGAACGATCAAATACTTTTGTGGCTTTAATGTTGCTGGACTTAGACCGTTTTAAATGGATAAATGATACCTTGGGACATAGAGCAGGTGATTTTGTATTGCAAGAAACTGCGCGACGGTTAGAGGCGGCTGTGCGAGGTTCTGATACCATTGCTAGGCTCGGAGGGGATGAATTTACCGTTATATTGCCTGAGCTAGAAAAAGGGGTGGATGCTGAAATTATTGCTGAGAAAATCTTTACCTCTTTTTTGGAACCTATCATATTTGAAGGTAATGAAGTCTTTATTTCAAGTAGTATTGGGATTAGCATTTACCCTGATGATGGTGAAGATGTTGAAACCTTACAGATGAATGCAGATAGTGCAATGTATTCGGCAAAAGATGAAGGTCGCAATCGATTTCATTTTTTTACACCTTTGATGCAAGCTGAGGCTGAACGTAGACTGGTTTTAATTAATTATATGCGGAAAGCTTTGGACGGAGAAGAGTTCTCTGTTTATTATCAGCCTGTTATAGATGTCGTTGGGCATAGGGTGGCGAGTGCCGAAGCATTGATTAGATGGAATCAGCCTAAATTGGGTTTTGTTTCACCCGCTGAGTTTATTCCTTTGGCTGAGGAAACGGGGTTAATTAGACCTATTGGCGACTGGGTAGTGCAAAGGGTTGCGCAAGATATGCATCAATGGCAAGAGCAAGGGTTATCCCCAATGCATATATCGATAAATAAATCGCCAGCACAGTTTTCAAAAGAGACTTGTGATGAAGCGTGGAATGATATATTTAATAAATATAAGGTGCCTTTATCGCTTATCACGGTAGAAATTACTGAGACTGTATTTATGGAAACGGGAAGAAGTTATATTAGCACTCTAAAGCAGATGCAAAAATTAGGCATGCAGATTTCATTAGATGATTTTGGAACAGGGTATTCTTCTTTAAGCTATCTAAAACGATTTCCAGTTGATATTTTGAAAATTGATAGAGAGTTTATCAATGATCTGAGTACCGACCCTAGTGATGCATTATTGGTTGAAACCATTTTGACTTTGGCTGAAAAAATGCAGATTAAGGTGATTGCAGAAGGCGTTGAAACTGAAGATCAGTTAAACTTTCTTAAACAAAATAATTGCCGATATATACAAGGATATTTTTATAGTAAACCTTTGCCAAGGAAAGAATTTGAAAGGTTTGTGAGAGAGTTTTAGGAGTGCGTACGGAATAACTAACTGGGTGATTGAATAGGTTAAGTTAATAAATGAGGAAAGAGTCTTGTGATATTAACTTTATACTCTGTGAAAATTGGACGAACTGTGTGGTTGCTTGTTTTAAAATGGCGAAAGCTCATGGGTAATTAAAATAAAATGGCTATTAACAAACCACAGGTTTAAAAAGGTTGTCGAAAAAGTAGGAGGGGCCTATGGCCGCGATAGCACTTGATCTTGTTCTGGTCGCGGCCATAGGCCGCTCCTACCGATAAAATAATTCAGGAATTTACTAGTTTTTTATAAACCTGTAGTTTGTATAGAGTCATGTAAAATAATTATAATTAAAAAATTATGAAGTATTTCAAATATATTAGTGCATTTTTTTTGTTGGGCGCTAGCTGTTATTCTTTAGCAGAACCATTAGAGTGGCCAAGTTATGGTGGAGGCTTGGAGCAACTAAGATATGTTGATGATTCCTCAGTTAATACCAAAAATGTTAATAAGTTAAAACTGAAATGGATGTTCCAAACAGGGATTGTAGGTTCGTTTGAAAATACACCTATTGTAAAAGACGGGGTGATGTATATCACTACACCCTATAACCATCTTTATGCTTTGGATGCGCGAACAGGTAAACGATTATGGCGTTATCGACATAAGTTAGGCGCGACTATTTTTTGTTGCGGGCCTAATAATAAAGGAGCAGCTATAAAGGGTGATTTAGTTTATATGGCTACCTTAGATGCTATGTTAATTGCCGTTAATAAAAATACAGGTAAGCTTGCCTGGGAAATTGAAATTGCCAAAGCCGATGAAGGCTATTCGGAAACTGGGGCGCCTATTGTTTTTGAAGATAAAGTTATTATTGGTGTTTCAGGTGCAGAATATGGTATCCGCGGCTTTATTACGGCTTATGATGCTAAGACGGGCAAAAAAGTATGGCGCTGGTATACCATTCCTGAGCCAGATGAAATACAACCTGATGGAACCAAAGGTTGGTTTGGGGTCTTTGCAGAAAAAGCAGATGGTATTAATGATTTACATAGAAATATTGAGGCCGAAAAAGCCGCGATAGCTTCAGGTGAATTTGACGATGCTTGGGAGCATGGGGGCGGATCTAGTTGGATGCCTGTGACTATTGAAAAAGAGACCGGTATTATTTATGCAACTATTGGTAATCCTGCACCCGATTTAGATGGTGAAGTAAGGCCTGGAGATAACCGATGGACAGCCTCAATTGTTGCTCTGGAAAGTAAAACTGGAAAATTGCTTTGGGGGTATCAGTATTTACCGCATGATGTTTGGGATTTAGATGCGGCTTCACCGCCTATTTTGACCGAGGCTAAAAATGAAAAAGGGCAAAATATACCCGTGGTGATTCATGCAGGAAAAACAGGTTGGGTGTATGTGCATGATCGCAAAGATGGGCGATTAATTAGACGTTCTGAGCCCATGGTTGAACAGAAAAACCTGTTTGCAATTCCAACAAAGGGTCAAGGAACAGTGATGTTGCCTGGAGCTAACGGAGGTGTTAATTGGTCGCCTGGTGCGGTTGATACAAAGAAAAGTTTGAGCTTTTATGCCAATTTGCATCAGCCAATGTATTATGAAGTCCGTTCTGTCCCGTGGAGAAAGGGAAGGTTATGGTTGGGAGGTGCATTTAAAGTAATTCCAGGCGAAAAACAATCAGGTAATTTAACCGCGGTAAATATTGATAATGGAAAAATTGCTTGGCAGCATAAAACCGAAAAACCAATGATTGGTGGTGTCTTGGCAACTTCGGGCAATCTTGTCTTTTCTGGTGATGCTGATGGTTTCTTTTTTGCGGTGGATTCTAAAACAGGTAAGCGAGTCTGGTCATTTCAGTCGGGTGCGGGTGTTAATGCTGCGCCCATGGCTTATCGTTTAGATGGACAATTGTATATAGCTGTTGCTTCTGGTGGAAATGCTCAGATTAATGCGCCTCGTGGTGGCAGTGTTTTGGTTTTTTCATTGGCAGATTAAACTTAATTGTATGCGGCGTTATTTTCAGGAAATAATTGAAGATATTAAGTCCTCTGCTCTAAAAGCTATAATTTTATCTAATAACCAAGTAAAATGTTCGGTTTACTGGCAGAACTGGCTATAAATGCATGTGTTTTGCTTTGAACTTGAGTTGGATTTTGAGGTGTTAGTGTGGAGCTCAGTGGCGGAGAAATAGTTGTCCAGAGTCTTAAAGACGAAGGTGTTGAATTTCTTTTTGGATATCCTGGCGGTGCGGTCTTGCATCTTTATGATGCTATATTTCATCAAGAAGAAGTTAAACATATTTTAGTGAGACATGAGCAAGCGGCTGTGCATTCAGCTGATGCTTATGCTCGATCTACGGGCAAGCCTGGTGTCGTTTTAGTCACATCAGGGCCTGGAGCAACAAATGCTGTTACAGGTATTGCAACAGCTCATTTAGACTCTATTCCTATGGTCATTATTTCTGGGCAGGTCGGTACGCCTGTTATAGGAAGTGATGCTTTCCAAGAAGTGGATATGGTTGGTATTACGCGTCCTTGTGTAAAGCATAATTTTTTGGTTAAAAACCTTGCAGACCTTGCTGTAACAATGAAAAAAGCATTTCATGTTGCTACAACGGGTCGGCCTGGGCCAGTTGTAGTTGATATCCCCAAAGATATTACTGCGCCAAATATTAAAATTCCTTATGATTACCCTAAGGAAATTTCTATGCGTTCTTATAATCCTGTTGTTAAAGGACATTCAGGACAGATTAAGAAGGCTGTTGATTTATTGTTAAAAGCTAAGCGACCTATGATTTATGCAGGTGGCGGAGTGATTTTGGGTGATGGAAGCGAGGAGTTAACAGCGTTTTCAAAGTTATTAAATTACCCTGTAACTAATACTTTAATGGGGCTTGGTGGTTTTCCTGCAACTGACAAACAATTTGTTGGAATGTTGGGTATGCACGGGACTTATGAAGCTAATATGGGCATGCACGAAAGTGATGTAATTATCGCTGTTGGTGCTCGATTTGATGATCGAGTAACAGGTGTTCTGGAAAAGTTTTGTCCTTATGCAAAAATTGTACATATCGATATTGATCCTTCATCTATTTCTAAAACAGTTAAAGTTGATGTGCCTATTGTGGGTGAAGTCACTACTGTATTAAAAGAAATGATTGATTTGATAAAATCGAGTGATATTAAAGTTGATCAAACAGCTTTAGAGTCATGGTGGAATCAGATTAATAAATGGCGTGATGTTAATTGTCTAGAATACGATAGAAATTCTAAGTTAATTAAACCTCAATATGTTATTGAGCAGCTTTATGAAGTAACTAAAGGTGATGCTTTTGTAACCTCTGATGTTGGTCAGCACCAAATGTTTGCTTCGCAGTATTATCATTTTGATAAGCCGCGTCGTTGGATTAACTCTGGTGGGCTGGGCACAATGGGCTTTGGTTTGCCAGCAGCTATTGGTGTTAAATTAGCTCACCCAGGATCTGATGTGGCTTGTGTGACTGGTGAAGCAAGTATTCAAATGTGTATACAAGAATTAGCAACTGCAACGCAATACCGTACACCTGTAAAAGTGATTAACTTGAATAATCAATATATGGGGATGGTAAGGCAGTGGCAAGAGTTTAGTTACGAAAGCAGGTATTCTCAATCGTATATGGAAACTATTCCTGATTTTGTTAAGTTGGCAGAAGCTTATGGGCACGTGGGAATGCGTATAGATAAGCCTGAAGATGTAAGGCCTGCTTTGGAAGAAGCTTTTGCGATGAAAGATCGATTAGTATTTATGGATATTATGACTGACCGTACAGAAAACGTATATCCAATGATTGAAGCTGGAAAAGCGCATAATGAAATGAAGTTACGAGTTGCACCAGGCACTCCAATTAACAGGGATTTGGC
>Ga0105353_1000068_pt1 | contig 62506 bp, 60 predicted proteins | sample EN1Hudsemesocosm_2_FD_83657 | JGI IMG/M metagenome (GOLD analysis project Ga0105353, IMG submission 83657) | Methane-oxidizing microbial communities from mesocosms in the Hudson Canyon - EN10B Hudson Canyon | ecosystem: Environmental > Aquatic > Marine > Cold seeps | place: Hudson Canyon...
TCACACTATAAAAACTGAACCGTTAGTTACATCACAATTTTTTCTGTACAGACCATTAAACTAATTATCAACAGCACAAAGAACTTGCCAGGAGAGGGATCATGAAATTCAGCACACCAATAAAAACAGCAGTATTAATGACCGCTATATTGCCCGTAGCTCAGCTATATGCTCATCAAGCACATAGGGGTACACAGAGTAGTAATCATTTTAATGTACAGAAAAAAGCACAATTTTCCCCAGAATTATTTAATGATTTTGGTATAGAGCAGTCTACTAATAAAGTATTACCCTTGAAAGCAATGAAGGGAAAAAATCGAAAGATTAAAGTAGATATGGATCTTTTAGTAGAAAGAGCATTAACATTAAGCTTGTTCGATAATAAGGAGATCACTATTATTCGGGATCGTTTGATTGATAAGGTTAAAGGCAGTACAACCTGGATTGGTCATGTTGAAGGCGAGTTGGATAGTGGAGTGTTTTTAACCCGTAGAGGGCAAAGCATGTCGGGTACGGTGCGTATAGCTCAAGAATTGTATGAAATTAACTTTGTGGGGAATGGCTTACATGAGGTTACTCAAGTTGACCCTAGTAAAAACCCAGCTCTAAGTGAATCTAAAACAATAGAAGATTTTATTGTAGCTGGTGGAGAGTTGAATACTTCCTCGGTCTCGGTTGATGATTTTTCTAGTAATACTGCTGCTGCAGAAATATCCAGTGGGACTGTAATTGATGTTATGGTTCTTTATACGTCTCAATCACTTGCTAATGCATCGGGTCAAGCGGGGATTGAGTCAAAAATAGTTAATGCAGTTGCTAAAACTAATCAGGCTTATATTAATAGTGATATTGATATGCAGTTAAATGTTGTACATATGGGAGAAGTTTCTTATAGTCAGACGGGGAATATGTCAACCACTTTGCAAAACCTAGCAGTGACAAATGATGGGAAAATGGATCATATTCATGCATTGCGCGATCAATATGGAGCTGACCAGGTCGTTCTTATTTCTTCAGAATCAAATTATTGTGGTATTGCTTATCTTATGGGTAATCCAAGTAGCTCTTTTAGTGTCGCAGCTTTTAGTGTGGTACATGATGATTCAAGAATTGCTTGTCTATCGAATAATACATTTGCCCATGAATTAGGACATAATCAAGGTAATCAGCATGACTTGAATAGTGCGAATACCACCGGGTCTTATGATTTTTCTTATGGTTATAGATTATGTCAAACAGGAGGGTTTCGGACTGTTATGTCGTACAGTTGCAGTGGAGCTACTCGTGTTGGTCATTTTTCAAACCCCAGTGTTTTATATAATGGTGATTATACGGGGACTAATACTGCAGATAATGCTCGTTCCATGACTAATAATAAAGCGATAGTAGCCGCATTTAGGGGAAGTGTTGATATATCAACACCTAATGCACCCAGTGGTTTAGGTGTTTCAGCATTGTCTGATACTGAAATTAGTATTAGTTGGTTAGATAACTCTAATAATGAAACAGGGTTTAGAATAGAAAGATCGGTTGATGGAACTAGTTGGAGTGAATTTGCAGTTGTAGCGAGTAATGTTAAGAGTTTTACTGATACTGGATTGGTATCAGAAATAACATATCAGTACAGAGTTAGAGCCTATAATGGTAATGGTAACTCAGGCTATTCAAATATAGGAAGTGCAACGACTAAAGTAGCCGTTGTTGAAACGTGTATTAACAATACCCCAGCCTTATCAATTACTCCCAACACGGTATACAGTCAGTCGGGAGCTAGTATTACTTTTAACATTTCTTTAAATAATAATGATAGTGCGGATTGTTCAGCCAGTGCCTTTACTTTAACGACTAGCGAAGGTTCAACGCTAGGTATTTATGTGCTAAGTGCTGGAAGTTCGACTAATACCTCTTGGATTACCACGGCTCCAGTGACAGATGGTAGTTATACAAAATCTGTGACAGTAACAGCAGTAGCTCATGCTAATGTCACTAAATCAGCTGTTATTATTGTTGATGGTACAGCACCTACGGCTCCTAGCAACTTGGCCGCTATTGAAAAAAGAAAATCTCAAGTAGGAATAACATGGAATGCTTCTGCAGATGCAGGCTCTGGTTTTGACCGTTATGTGATTAAACGTAATGGAGCGGTTATTGCGACGACTTCTAATACAACGTTTACAGACAAACCAGGATCAGGGGTGATAACTTATACCGTGGATGCATATGATAAAGTAGGGAATTCTAAAGGAAGCAGTACTTCGATTACTGTAGGAAGTGGCTCAACTGGTGGTGGAAGTAAAGGGAAGGGTAGAAAAAAATAAATATTGTTGTAAGGGTATACAAAAAAAGGGCGCTCTAAGCGCCCTTTTTTTTGTAATGTTGGTAGATTATTTTTTATTTCTGCGTCTATTAGAAACGCTCATCATTCCTAGTAAACCAGGAATTAATAATAAAGCAATACTGGGTTCGGGAATATCTCCTGAGCCGCATTCGACAGGGTGCGTTATTACATAGGCAGGGTCGCTACAGTCTCCACTAGTTGGAGGGGTGTTGGAAGCGTATATACCAAAGTGTGATAAGTTATTACCCCATGCAACATTCCAGAGGCCTGAGTCTGAATCGGCATCTGTTCCATCAAACAACCATACAGCAAAGCCAGGTTTGCTAGCAGCTTTTAGTACAATTAGAAATTCAGCTGGATTGAATAAACTTGAGTCGTAAGACCATGAGCCAGAAGATGCGCTACCGTCATCAGGTGTCAGGCTTAAGCCGATATCAGTTCCACTTAAACCGCCAGGAGTATCTAGTTTGGCAATAAAATCATAAGTAGATGACCCGATTGAGAACCCGTCTCCTGATGGGCCTGGATCGTTACCATCAAATGTTCCCCAGCAGTTGCTGGATCCACCAGCATTGCCAGTTACATCAGCTGTCGTAATTCCATTAAGCGGAGAGCCACTATTACAGCTAATGCTATCGTTTAGATTAAAAGTTGCTGCTTGAACAGCTGGGCTTTGTATGGCAAGCGAGCTTGCTAGCAAAGTAATGGGTATTAAATAATTTTTCATTTTCATTTTCATTTTCATAAAAAGTCACCATAATTAAGAGGTGATTAATGATTGCTAGTCTTTAGTTAAATAATTTAAAAAAGAACAGCTACTTATTATGGCTAAAACTTAAAGTTAGCCGTATATTCATTATACGTGACGATCAAAATAATGCAATAAGTGTGCCATATTTATTTGTTTAAAAATAAACAAAGGGTTAGTGGTAAAGAAAGTGAAATTTTAAAAAAAGGGGGACTTAATTGTAAAAAATACTGACATGGGCGGCAGCATAGTTAAATAGGAGAAGAAGTAAACGTTAAAACAGTATTTGTAAGTAATAATGGGTGAGATGTTGAATTATTAGAGTTTTAATGTCGTAGATATAGTGAATGGTGTTGCTGAAATATATTAAGTCTATCTTTTTAGTGTAAAAAATATTGACGTTTTTGCAAGAACTAAGGAATCAGGTATGGTCATAAAAACTATTTTTGTTTTTTAATAATGAAAGAAATTTAATTTATTATGCTATTAACAAACCTTAGGTTTAAGAAAAATAGACTTATGATCAATGCAAAAATGTGACCTCTGATTGGGTTGTTAGAGGGGAGGGCTGGGGTATTTTACTGAGCATTTGAAGAGCGTGTAATGCACTTTATTGTGACACTATTATGAAACAATCCATTAATAGATTTAAACAAATGATTTTTTTTCAAAATCGTTAAAATTAGCGTGTATTTTAAAGGCTAAATCTCATAAAATTGGCTAAGTGCTTATTGGAAAAGAGATTATTGTTTTATGCACAAAGGCTGTGGATAACTCTGTGAGTAAGCTATCAATATCCCCCTCTAGCCCTTGAGTTAATGGCGGTTGAATTAAATTGACTGTTTTTTATACAGCGCCTATTAAATTCTTTTATTTCAATGACCTATGTTTGTCAATATGGTGTGGAGTATTTTATTTTATTCAAATGTTTGACAAATTTGGCATCATAAAAATTATGTGTATAAGTCTTTGATATTTTATTTTTCTTAGGAAGAGGGGGTGGTCTTTTATCTTCAAACAACAACTTTTTTTATTTGAAAAACTAATAAACATCTCTTATTTTCTTAAGGTATTTAAATAACGCTCCAACTCTCTGCTACAGCTATAGTAAACCTCTTTATTTTGGTGGCTTTTAACCATACCTAAAGCACCTTCAATAGATGCTAAGATAAAAATAGCACTGTCAGCAGAGTTAATAGATTGATCAACAATACCCTGTTGCTGGCCTAACTTAAGGGCGTCTGTAATGGATTCTTTCCATAAATTGAAAAACGTTGTAATTCTGTCTCTAAATCCCTCATCAATAGGCGACATCTCTTGTGCCAGATTATTTAATGGACAACCTAAATTAAAAAAATCATCATTCCATTCTTCATCAAGTTTGATAAATAAACTATGGATAGTCATTAATGGATCATCAGTGGTTATAAGGGGTGTTATCCATAATTCAGTAATCCTTTTTTGTATTCTTTCTTCCAAAACAGCATAGCCCAAGGCTTGTTTACTAGGGAAGTGGTGATACATAGCACCTTTTTTTAAATCGGTATTTTTCAGCACTTGATCAATTCGCATGCCCTGATAGCCGTGTTTATGCATTTCATGAAAAGCGGCTTGCATAATTTTGTTGCGCGTATTTTCTGGGTTGCGTTCAGTTTTCATCAATAACTCCAAAAATAGTTTAAGAATATTATAGACAGACTAGTTGGTTTGTACTAGTATTTATTACAAACAGACTGGTTGGTTTGTTTAAAGGTTCAAGTGTTTTGGAGGATTAAAATGATAAATTTATACACAGCCAATACCTTTAATGGGCAACGGGTATCGATTATGCTGGAAGAAATAGAGTTGCCTTATCGTGTGCACAAGGTCGATTTAGCAAAAGGTGAGCAACGACAAGCTGAGTTTTTGCAGTTAAACCCTAGTGGCAGAATTCCTGTGTTGTTGGATCAAACTGATGAAACATTAGAACCTTTAGTGATCACTCAATCTACAGCCATATTACAGTACCTAGCTGAAAGAACGGGCAAGTTATTACCTGAATCTATAGCGTTAAGAGCCAAAGTATATGAATGGATGCATTTTCATGCAGTCGATATCGGTTCTGTGATATTCAGTGCTTTTTATTTACAACGTCGAAGTGTTCCAAAGCAAGCGGAAGCGGCTGAACAATTAAGAAAAAGAGTCTATGAGCTATACCAATATTTTGATCAGCAACTGGCTCAATTTGAATTTCTAGCAGGGGACTTTTATAGCATTGCTGATGTGACTGCCTTACCTGCTATTATCTCACAAGAAAAAAAACTAACGCAGTACTCAAATCTATCTCGTTGGTTAAATCAACTAAAACAACGACCCGCTGTGCAAAGAGGGTTGAGTGTTCCCTCATTGGAGGTGAGTCATGAAAACTAAACAAACATTAGCCTATCGTTTTTTTACTGCAGTAACAGACATGCCAAAAACGATAATGACTTTGGCATTTTTAATTATTATCAGTACCGCAGCATTTATCCCGACACTGACCATTGACTCTAGATCAGAAGCTTTTTTGCCTGAGGATGATCCTGCACTGTTATACCGTGATCAGGTCGAAGAAACCTTTGGTCTTAAAGACCCTATGGTGATAGCCGTTGTTAATAAAGGTGAAAAAGGTATCTTTAATCCACAATCATTACAATTAATTCAATGGTTAACTGATGAAGTAATGAAAATGCCAGAGATCAATCGTGATCGGGTGGTCAGTCTGGCAACTGAAGATAATATCACGGGTAATGAGGAGGGTATGCTGGTTGAGAGGTTTTATGAAAATCAACCAAAGACGCAAGACGATGCCGATAAAATACGCAAAGCAGTGATGGATTTTCCGTTATACAAAGGGAGTTTGGTAGCGCGTGATGGTTCATCAACTTTAATTATTACGGAGGTTTACGATGTCAATGAAGCGCCTAAAGTGTATGAAAAATTATTAGCTTTAGTTGAAAGAGCACCGACTCAGGATGAAGAATTACATGTTGCTGGTGATGGTGCGGTTTCAGGTTATCTAGTAACTTATATCAATGCAGATTCAGCACGTTTAGTACCTATTTCAGTGGTTATTATCACTTTATTATGTATTTTGTCATTCCGTACCTGGCGTGGCGTAATGATTCCAACAGTGATTATTTTATCTGCGACAGCTTCAGCATTAGGTTTGATGGCAGCTGCGGGTGTGCCGATCTATGTGATAACAACCAGCATGCCGATCCTGTTGGTCGGTGTAGCAGTGGCAGATTCTATTCATGTATTAAGCCAATATTATGAAGAACTGGCCAGCCCCCCTGAGAAAACCCAACGGGAATTAGTGATTCGCACGATGGAGCTTATGTGGAGACCCGTCACTATTACCACATTAACCTCAATGATTGGTTTTCTAGGTATTTCAGTTTCATCTTTTATGCCACCGATGCAAGCCTTTGGCTTATTTTCATTAATTGGATTAGGAGTTGCAGGATTATTCTCACTTACCTTTGTACCCGCAGCATTAGTTATTTTAAAACCTATCCATAGTCCTGCTTTTAGAACAGCAGGTCCCGATATTTTTAGTCGCACAATGGACAAAATAGGAGACTGGGTACTGAGTCATACTAAGACAGTTTTGTTTTCAGCGTTGATTGTTTGTATTGCAGGTGTGATGGGTGCGCTTAAGCTGGAAGTGAATGAGTCATGGGTAGAAAACTTTAGAACTTCAGAGCTTATCTATTTAGCAGATGTAGCGATTAATGAAACACTGGATGGATCTAATACACTTGATATTGTGATAGAAACACCGAATAAGGAAGATATTTTCAAACCCGAAAACCTACGTAAAATAGATAAGTTACAAACTTTTTTAGTGACCTTACCGCATGTTAATGGCAGTACATCGATCGTTGATTACATTAAGCAAATGAATCGCTCATTAAATGAAAACAAGCCTTCTGCCTATGTTATTCCTGATGATGAAAACTTAATCTCACAGTATTTTCTTCTTTATTCAGCCAGTGGCGATCCTACCGATTTTGAAGAAGAAATTGATTATGACTATCAGACAGCATTGGTGAGAGCGCGATTAGACTCAGCACGCTATCAGCAAAGCAAAGTAGTGGTAGAAGAAGCGCAAAAATACATTGATTACGTTTTTAATTCTGATGAGATTAAGGCCACTTTATCAGGACGGGTGAATGTAGATTATCACTGGCTGGACACTTTATTGGGTACACAATTTAAAAGTGTTTTATTCGCATTGGTTTTAGTTTGGCTTCTAGTGTCTGTCAGTCTTAGGTCGCTATATGGCGGTACTTTAGCTGTTATTCCTGTGGTGTTGGCTTGTTTATCTGTCTATGCCTTTATGGGGGTGATGGGAATAACGCTAGCGGTCGGTACATCCATGACAGCAGCTATAGCCTTAGGTATCGGCGTGGATTTTTCCATACATACCCTAGATAGAATCAAGTTATTAATCAAAGATGAAGGTGTTGAGCCTGAACATGCCCTAAGCCAATTATATCCATCAACAGGACGGGCTTTACTGTTTAGTTTTGTCGCCGTATTTGTAGGTTTTGGTATTTTGGGCTTGAGTTACGTACCACCATTATCAAAATTAGGCATGTTAATCGCCTTTTCAGTACTGATCAGTTTTATTTCCAGCATGACGGTATTACCCGCGTTAATCAAACAATTAAAACCTGCCTTTTTAGGCTATCCAAAAAAATGTAGTCATTGCGCTTCGCTAGCAACGATTAAACAACAATAGGGAACGATCATGAAACATACAAACATAATTAAGTTATTCATAATGACAAGTTTAAGCCTTATTTGTAGCAACGGAATAAGTGCTGATTTACCTGATGGTAACCTTATCGCTCAAAATATAAATAGCCGTAATGAAGGAATAGCTGTTTCCAGAAACCTAACCATGCAGATGACAGATCGGCATGGCAAAGTCAGAGTAAGAGAAACACGTGCATTTAGAAAATATTTCGATGATGAAAAACGCACTGCTATTTTTTATCTAAAACCTAAAAACATCAAAGACACGGCTTTTTTAACTTATGACTATGCAGATAAAAAAATAGATGATGACCAATGGTTATATTTGCCAGCCATGCGAAAAGTCCGCAGGATTTCTGCATCCGATAGAGGGGATTATTTTTTAGGCACAGACTTGAGTTATGAAGATATTAAACTAGAAACACGGGTTTCCCTTAAAGATTACAACCGCAAAACCATTGGTGAAGATGAGGTGGATGGCGTGCATTGCTATATCGTAGAAGAGACTGCGATTAATACTGAAATAGCAGAAGAACTGGGACATAGTCGCAGAGAAAGTTGTGTTGATGACACAATCTGGATGACCCGTAGAAGCATATTTTGGGATTTACAGAACAAGCAGTTAAAAACCACGCATTTTAGAAATATTTCAAAAGTGCAGGACATTTGGACTGCGCATACCATTGAAGTTGAGAACCATAAAACGGGACACAATACAGTATTCACTTTTTCTGATGTGGATTATAAGGAAGGAGTTAAAGATAGAGTTTTTACTCAAAATGCCTTGAAAAGGGGTTTGTAAAACTATTTACCTCTCCCTTTAAAAAAGGGGGATTGAGGGGGGATTATTTAAAAGGTTATCCACTTAAAAAACATGGCTATTTACAAACCACAGGTTGATTGAAAAATAAGGTTTTGTAGGGCGGACTTCAGTCCGCCATAGCGATAGTTTATGGCAATAGTTGCGGACTGAAGTCCACTCTACATTTTTTAACTTGTGGTTAATTAATAACCATGTAAAAAAAATCGGTAGGAGGGACCTTTGGCCGCGACCGAAACAAGAATAATCGTGGCCAAAGGCCCCTCCTACAGACAAGAATAACTCAGGGATTGACTGATTTTTGCATTGTTGTTAACAGTTTGTATAGAGTCATGAAAAATAATGCCAAGGATGGATACTTTCTTCGAGGAGTAAATAATGAAAATAAATAAGAAAATTCTATATTGCCTATTAATTTTATGGCAACCAATAGCACTATCCATTGAATATGACAGTTCAATAATAGCCAAAAGCCAATGGATGATAAATACAGATAACGGTGACAGCCAATCATTAAACTTAACCTTGCTGCCTGAACTGAATGTAGAGTTTGAAAATAACTGGCAACTTAAGTCAAAATTTCGTTTTAGGGCTGAAGCTATAGAGGGGTTACAAATTAACGATATTGACCGTGATGGTTATAGTGATTACAGCAAGCCAGCACAATTGTATGATGGTTTAGAAATTGAATTACGAGAGCTGTATTTACAAGGGGAAATTGGAGATACGTTTTTAACTTTAGGTAAGCAGCAAATTGTCTGGGGTAAATCTGACGGACTTAAAGTGTTAGATATTGTTAATCCACAATCCTTTAGAGAATTTATCTTGGATGATTTTGACAGCTCCCGCATTCCCTTATGGACAGTCAATATAGAACACACTATCGCTGATTGGGATTTACAATTTCTGTGGATACCAGACCAAACTTATCATGCATTACCCAAACAAAATGCCAGTTATGCATTGACTTCGCCAGAACTGGTTCCAGTGGCACCTGAGGGAGTTGCTGTAAATATCGAAGATGCCAGAAGACCTAATCATATAATCCTGGATTCAGATGTAGGTCTGCGTGCAGCAATGTTCTGGAAAGGCTGGGATATTACCTTTAATTATTTATATCAATATAATAATTTAGCCGTACTCAGACAAAATGTATCGATGCTCAATGGAAAGCCTATTGTCACGATTACACCCGAATATGAACGTACCCATGTAATCGGTGGAACCTTTAGTAATGCATTTTCTGATTGGGTAGTAAGAGGAGAAGTGGGGTATTTTACCGATCATTATTTTATTGCAAAAAATGTACAACAAAATCAAGGTGTAGTGAAAAGCCCAGAACTACATTATGTTTTAGGACTAGACTGGAACGCCCCTTGGGACATTTTAGTCAGTGGCCAGTTAATTCAAAGCTGGGTGCTTAATGATGCAGATAAAACCACCAGAGATAAATTGGATACTACCTTAACAGGATTGGTAAGACGTAATTTTATGTACGATACATTAGTTGCCGAAGTACTGCTCATTGCCAATACCAATAATGGCGATGGCATTATCCGACCAAAAATAAGTTATGAATGGCAAGATAATATTAAAACCTGGTTAGGGGCAGATATTTTTTATGGCGATAGGCAGGGTGTATTTGGACAGTTTGAACAGAATGACCGAGTAGTTATTGGACTGGAAATTTCGTATTAATTGAGGTGATAACAGAGGAAAAGGATTGCCACTGGCAAAATACTTATTTTACACTGTGTAAAGATCAATAGCTTTTACTGGCACCACTAAAATATTTTAATCTAAATTATCAAGATTCGTCGCAAACATTACAAACCAAATTGGCTGCGCCCTTTGGCCTTCAGACCCCTTGGTCATCCAGCGGTTTTTTACTTTTATAGACTTCATCAACGACTCTTTTAAACCAATAAGGCCGGAAAATAGCCGAAAACAGGCAAAGCAAAGTGGTCGTTGGAAATGGCAAAAAGCTAGCCACACTCATTAATAAGAGAAATAAAATAGTATAAATACGTATTTTCATAAATTTGTTGTGTTTTTGTGGTTTGATTACATAATTATGAATGCTAGCGTACACTCAAACCAGACTAGCAACAAGTGTATATTAGGGGGTGAATCTTTGACTTATTATATAAGTGTTGCCTTAGTACTTTTTATGCTTGTTTTTAAGTCGAATCACTATGCTCATTAATCAAAGATCAAGTTGGCTTGACCTCTTGAAGCTTCCCCTTGGTTATTTTATTTGTATAGTGATTAAAGGAAAAATATTAACATGAAGCTATGTTTATTTGTTAGAGTATTCAACTGGTGTTTAAACCTTACAATTAAAAGTTTTGTTCCAGAGTATGTCGCTTGCGGCCATCCATTTAATTTTTGTGGGTGCAACTAATACTGAAGAATTTCGATTCTTAGTCCTCGGGCTGACCCGTTATATACGGGTTTTACACTTACTATAATCGATACTCTGGAACATTTTATTGAGAGAGTGAATAATGGCAATAGCCGATAGAATCTGGTGGACAAGAAAAGCGCGAATTCAAACAGAAAAACGATTGTTATCTAATGCGTTCCAAGCACAGCTGATTTTACTCTGGTATTCATTTTTTGCTGTTTTTGTATCTGTGTACTATTTAAAATTTAATACTACGAGTGAATACTCTGGTGTGGCTTGGGTGATATTTTCAGTAATGGTTTTGATTATATCCAGTTTTACCAGTGGTTTGAGCTTTAAAGAAAGAGCTTCATTAATTAAAGAGTGCTATGAAACTTTGGGTGGTATTAATCAAAAAGCACTGAGAAGTTCAGACGATGAAGTTCTTGAGAAGGAATATGGACAAGTGCTAAATGTATGTGAGAATCATACAGAGAGAGATTTTAATATTGCTTTGTGCTTAGAATATTTATCACACTCAAACCCTTGTTCAGAAACTGGTGGTCTTACAAAGAAACCAACAAAATTTATATGGATGATGTTTGTCTATTACAAGGTTGCACGATTTCTATTTTTAATATTAATGTATTGTTTACCTATTGTTTTTTTTCTAGCTTTAGAGACTTATGACTGTTAGAAAAACATTTGAACGCCAATTTTCTACTAAGGTTTTAAAGAGAATTTATAAAGAACACGTTCAACTTTCAAGTTCTACTGGTATTGATAATCGTAACCAAAAAGGATTTTGGCCAATTCAAGACGATGAAATAGATATAGTATCCAGAAAGGTAATTGCTGGAAATTATAATTTTACTAAATATAAGCTAAAACTGATTAGTAAAGGACGAGGTAAATTACCTCGTGAAATATCGATACCTACAATAAGGGATAGAATAGCATTAAGAGCATTATGTGATTTTTTATCCTTACGGTTTAAAGGTGGGGTGAAGTTTGAACTTCCTCAAAATGTTGTCCGTGGAATTAAGGGAAATGTAAGTTTAGGTGTATTTGATGGATTTATAAAGCTCGATGTTACAAATTTTTACCCGACAATCAAACACGACGAGTTAAATTTACGTTTAAGGAAACGAATTCGAGATCCTGGTATTTTATCTCTGATTACTAACGCAATAAGTACACCCACAATTGTCCGTTCTCATTCATCAGATGTACCAGAAGAAATAGGAATACCTCAGGGGCTTGCTATTTCAAATATATTATCTGCCATATATTTGTTGAATATTGATAACTATATGAGAGGGAAGAGTGGTTTGAAATTTTATCGTTATGTCGATGATGTTTTAATTTTATGTGATTACAAGCATGCTGATTTAATTGCTGGTGATTTAATTAAACGATTCAAAAAAATTGGTCTGGAAGTGCATGACCCAATTAAAGTACCCGAAAAATCAAAAATAGGACATATTACTGAGAAATTTGATTTTTTAGGCTATGAATTTAATGATGGTCTTGTTTCGTGTAGAAGAGGATCTATTGAAAAACTTAGAGAGTCTATTATTTCAATATTCAATGGCTATAAATATGCAGAAAACAAGAATATTGCTTTCCTTTTATGGCGTTTAGATATGAGGATAACAGGATGTGTTTTTGAGAAAAAATGTAAAGGATGGCTGTTTTATTTTTCAGAAATAAATGATGAGGTGCTGCTGCATCAATTAGATGCCTTTGTTCTGAAACTTGTGAAACGTTTTTCTGTAAGTATTGAACCCAAGAAATTTGTGCGTAGTCATTTTGAAATAAAACATAAACGGAATGAAACAAAATATATCCCTAACTTTGACAATTGTTCTTTAAATGAGATGAAAGCAATTTTGAAGAAGTATTTTGATATTAACATTTCTAAACTTGAAGATGAGGCAATTGAGTATGAGTTTAAGAAGCGAATAAGGCGGCAGGCTAAGGAATTACTGGAAGATGTACAGGACTTTTCGTAGTATATTCAATAGTTCCCACGCTCTGGCGTGGGAATTTAGCTTTTGATGCTCCCGCGTCATTTTGCTTCGAGACGCTGGAGCGTCTGCCTATGCGTTACCACGCGGAGCGTGGGAACGATGGAGGTTCAAGGGGGGCAGCCAGCTAGGTTTTTAGCACCAATAAATTTCCAGAAGAACAAATATCCTTTTTTGGATGATTAAAAAAGATCAATGACATTCATTCTAATAGCTAAATAAATCAACTCAATATCACTGGATACATTTAACTTATTTTTGATTAAGTAGTGACAGTTTGAAACTGTTTTTGGACTTATGTTTAGTGTTAGCGATATGTCTTGCTTAGAGCGTGATTCAGCCAACATACGAAAAATTTCAAATTCACGTGTTGATAATGATTTTAACGCAATGTACTCATGCCCTGTTTTTTCCAAGGCAAGTGCTTGAGCCATATCAGGGCTTAGAATATGCTGGCCGGCATAGACGGTATAAATAGCTTCGATTAATATCGTGGGTGAGCTGCTTTTAGTCACATATCCTAATGCGCCCGCCTTAATGGCCTGCAATGCAAATAATGGCGTTAAATGCATGCTAAATACCAAGATTTTAGCGGTTGGGTCTCGTTGTTTAATGCGTGTAATTGTTTCTAGTCCGCCTTGTTTTGGTAAAGATAAATCCATAATGACTAAATTAGGCTGATACTCTTTAAAGTGAAGATAGGCTTCGGCACCATCAGCGGCTTCTGCGATCACTTTAAGTTTGGGCTGTTTTTTTAATAATGAGCGATAGCCTTCACGTATCATGGCATGATCATCAACAAGCATAACTGTAATGCATTGCTCATCTATCATGTTATACCGTCTGCAAAATTAACAGGTAAAGTGACTGTTATACTCAGCCCGCCAGCATTGTTTTTGTTAAATTGTAGTTGCCCCTCTAATGAAGCAACTCGCTCACGAATACCCAGTAAACCAAATCCAGAGTTTTCAACAAATGATGCGAGATTAACATCGCCATCATCGTTAATCGTCAGCCTAATTAATTCATCATTTATATCCAGTGCAACGGTCGCGAATGTCGCACTGGAATGTTTGGAAATATTGGTTAAGGACTCCTGAATAATACGAAAAAGTGTAATAGGGAGGGGGGCAGTTAATTGTTGGCAATCACCTTCAATATGTATTTGATAATGGATATGATTAGAATGCGAGTTCCATTCATTCACTAATGCTTTTAGACTGAGTTCTAGGCCTAACTCATCTATTTCAGTCGGGCGCAATTTTACTAGCAAATGACGTACTGTTTGCATAATATGCCCATTAATTCGAGATAAGCTGTTTGCATCTTCAATGATTTCAGGACATCCCTGTTTAGCTGTTTGTGAAATAGACTCAGTTAAGGCATTGATTGCAGCTAGGCATTGCCCCAATTCATCATGAAGCTCTCTTGCTAGATAACGGCGTTCTTCGTCTTGAAGATTGATAAGCTTTAAACTTAATCTTTTTCGTTCAGATAATAATTGTTGCTGATTTATGGCGAGTTTATTAATGGCAGTACTGGTTGATTGCCATTCCAGCAGTTCAAAATTTGGTATACGCACCGTTAAATCACCTTCTTGCATTTTTTCTAACTCAGAAACAATGGTTTGAGCAGGGCGTAAGGCTCGATTTATGGATAAATAAACCAATAAACAAACAGTGAAAATAGTGAGAAAAGAGAGTTCTAATAATGCGCGTACACTGTCCCAAGCTTGCTGTAATTCCATCTCAATACTAGGAATAATACCAATAGAACCATATAACTGTTTTTTATAACTAATCTCTCTAAACAGCTCAAGCCCAGGTGTAAATATTAAGCGATAAACTGTTTCAAATGATTTTGGCCATTGTTCATCTGACCATTCACTTCCACGACAAATATTGCGAGTAAGCTCTTTATTTTCTGAAAGATACTGAATACAAAAGCCAGAACTAGAATGCGTTTCTTTCCATAAAGAAAAGTCAGGGAATTGATCAAGTCGAGTTAATCCATTATCAATATGAAGCAACTGAATATTTAATTGCTTACTGATTGATTTCAGCATAATTTGTGATTGTTGCTTTGATTTCTGGTCGGCACGGTAAAGCACATAAATTGTAGTCGTCAGAAGGCAGAAAATTGCTACAACGGTAATATTGATGAGCAAGTGGTGTTTCAAATTCATAATAAAGCCTATTAGGCTAGTTATATAAAGTGATGCATCCATTCTATGTGTTGAAGCATGGTTTTAAAAGTGAATCTGAGAACTGCGGGCAAATTGCCCGTATCTTATGGGCATATATCAGCATACCAAATTAACAGTAATTATTAAGCTATAGCTAACATTAGAACTTAAACAGAGGTGGTTTCTATGGCAACGTATTTATTTGATGACAGCAATATTCATTGGTACAAATTGGGTGATTTTGAGCATATTCAATATTCTGTACTAGATATTGATAGTGATAACAAAATAGTGGATGTGATCTTTAAATTTGAAGCGCATAAACAAATCCTTCTTCACAGGCATAAAGCGCTTAATAAAACTCTGGTTATTCAAGGTGAACATCACCTATATAAAGCGAATGGTGAAATAAAAGAAATTCGTCCCGTAGGCAGTTACACCACAAGCCCTGCGGATAATGAGCCTCATAGAGAGTGTGGAGGTGATGAAGGCGCAGTTGTGTTGTTTAGTATTAGAGGGGAGGTTGGAGTTTTATACGAAGTACTTGATGATCAACAAAATATTATTGGTACACTGAGTTTTCAGGACTTTATTGATTTATTTGAAAGCAATGAACACTCTTAAACAGGGTATATTGATACCTGATTACCCATGAGTTTCAGCTAAACCTGGCGAGTGTGAGGATTTTGCTCTTAAGCCCTCGCCCCAGGTGGGGAGAGGGTTTGGGTGAGGGGAAGTTAAACAATTATCTTCTTCAAATATTTTTTTTTGTTTTTTTAAGAGATTAAAAGAACAAGGAATAGAGAACCTTATTCTTATTCCCCTCACCCAACCCTCTCCCCCGCTTGGGGCGAGGGCTTAAAGCACCTACAGTATGATTAAGGACTGGCTGAAGCTGATACGTAATCAGGTATTGATATGTATGTTCATTTTTTCTGGAACTATAAATGCTGGGGATAAGATCGCTATTTTATCTTTTGAGTTGAATGATATCACTTCTTTACCTAACACTAAGCAAGAGCATGAAAGAACCGCTTCAATTAAACCCTTGTTAGAACAGGCAATAAAGCAAAGAGGCGATTATAAGATCATTAAAATTAGTTCTGAGCGACAAAGGGCAGAAAATGCAGGAATAGGTTATTTATTCAAGTTTCATGATGTTGCAGCCCAACTTGCTAAAGAGGTGAGTGCTGACTGGGTTATTGTTGGTCAGCATAGCAAGCCCAGTTTTTTGTATTCATACCTAATAGCTAATTTAATCAATGTGAAGACAAAGAAAAGGATTGCAAGGTTTGATATTGAGATGAAAGGCAATCATCAAAAAGTAACTCTACGTGGTGTGCAGACCTTATCAAGAAAAATAGACAAGATTATTGTTACGCTGGGAAACAAATAATTAGTAGTCTTTCTTGGAACGGATGATACTTATGATATTTTAGAAATATTAAAACCTGAGATGACTTTAAATATTAAAGGGTAGCGTCCCCTTTTTACATAATGGGGGCGAGTAGTTATCTTTTCTATATAATTGTTTCATACTGATTTTCTCATGGATGTTTAGTGCTCGAAGCCCGCTTGCCATATGCAGGCAGTGTTAAAATTCTATCATCAAAAACAGCTCCTCCGATGGTGAAATGATACAGCGTTTGAAAGTCCATATTTTTCAAGCCAAGAAATTCATGAACAGGATCATCAAAGAAGCAACCTATCCCCGTGCCTTGAATATGTAATGCTTCTGCTTGCAAATATAGTACTTGACCAATGATGCCACATTCCCAATACAGTTGGGGATATAACCAAGCACCTGATTTTTGCAGTGCTGGTTTAAAGCGAGATAACATGGCTAGTGAAAAACAGCCATCGGAAGCAATAGCTTGTTGGCAGGATAATTGTTGTGAAAGTAATTTAGCATCGCCTTCAAGCAGGCAAAAGAAGGCTAATGCTTCAGAACAGCGAGTCCAGATAAACTCTGGCTTCATTAATGACTTTAATTCAGGTAATGCTTTTGAATCACGGATTAGACAATAAACACCTGGTTTAATACCTACTACTCGATGTACAAAAAATATCAACTGTACTCTGTTTGCAGAAATCAATAAATTATAAGGTGATTCAACCTGGTCGGGCATTAGTTTGGATATCAGCTGGTAAAACTGTTTAGCTGTTATCGTGGTTTTCTTATCCATAGCAACTGCACTGCGGCGTTGCTGAATGGCATCAAATGCATTAAGACTTGAACTAAGATATTGCTGAGATTTTTCTTGTTTAAGATTGTTGTTTAGGGCTGTTTGAGTCGTTATGGGTTTTTCACAGGCGGCAGCTACACTATTGATTGCATCCCAGTTTATTGAAGTTGCGCTTAAAACATTAGCTTTGCCACACCAGTTTGCTAGCGTAATTTGCTGTATGGCTTGATCAGGTAAAGATAGAACAGGTTTTTTGTTTTTGGTTTGAGTAATTGCAATCAGGCAATCAGCTTGTTCGCTTTCATTATTATGATTGTCCGGTAAACCTAAAAGGCTGCGTATTTGGTCGGTCGAACTATTTTCAAGTAGCTGGCAATGCCAGCCCAATAAAGCAGCAGAACCACTAATTGCCGCCAGCGCATGCCCAATATCAAGGTGACAGTATCGATATGCTCTTGATCCATACTTCCAGGATTCTCTCCAGTAAATACTACTCAAAGCGATGAATATTACAGGCTGATTAAAATCTGCTGTCAGTAATTGCCATAGTTGCTCAGACAAAATACAACGCTGTTCTAAACCATGCGCTTGCGGGGCATAATGAGCAACCATCGGGGCTGATGATAAATCGTTAATGGCTGGTGATATAAGATAAGCTTCAGTGGGGTGTAGGTTACCACTGGAAGGATTAACCCGTAATGCCCAACGAGATTCTCCGGCTTGTTTCCAGGCAGACAAAGCCATACTGTGTCGAAATAAGCAGGAGATATTTTGATAGTTAAATGCTTGGGTAACATTACTATCTGGATAATAAAGTGACTCATAAGGCGGTGAATCAATATGAGTGTCTTGTGCTAATGATACACAATGTGCCCCTTGATAACGTCGAAAGGGGTCGGGTTGATTTTCCCAGTCCATATAACCAGGTGCATCAGCAGAACGGTGAAATGAATGTTTAGTCTGTTGATGGTATTGTAAAACCTGGTTTAACTTGTCATTTTTAGTATCTGATTTCATGACTATGAACTTACCACAGCTTATCACTTTAATAAAATAAACTGATATTCAGGTCGGTAAGAAGCAATGTCATCAAGTTAAGCTTTTGTAGCCTTGATGAAACAAAGTGGAATCAAGGTTTATCTGAGACGCCTCCTTGATTTCGTTTCACTGCATCAAGGCTACAGTTTTTTCTATCTTTAACTCGTGATTAATTGATTTTATGGGACTGGGGGCTGGTATTTATTCAGTACTGGGAAAATAGCCGGGAAAGGTGGAATTTATGCATCTGTCTATATTGATCAGGCTTTTTTGGATTTCCATGATTAGTTTAGTTTCAGATTAATTAGACAGAAGTCCTTTTCTGTCAGTATTTTTTATTCTAAAGATTTATGGATATGAGCCAATGCCTCGTTTGCATTTTTAGTGGCAAGATCAGTTTTTCCTTTGTCTGCATTTTTCACGGATGAATCCAGCAGCTTGATAGCTTTCATCATATGCATATGTTGATCATAGTGAACTTGTGCGGCCATTTTTGCATGCTTTAATGCTTCTTTTGCATGTACCTGTACAAATTTGTTATGCCCCTGTTCACCATGACTTGTTGCCAAAGTTGCATGTTGTAATGCGTGAGCACCATGATGATCTCCTGCATAAAGCGTACTATTGAAAATAAGCAGTACTGAGCCTAACAGGATGGTTGATAGTTTTAATGTAGTATTCATGATTTTCCCCTCATTGTTAAATTACCACTCGTTTAATAGTGGTAATATTTTGATTACTTAAACTGTAAATCGTTCATTCGTTATATTGAATTTTTGTTATTGTATTGAGTCGAATGTTTGTATATTTGTTTTAAGGGGAATTGCTATGAGTTGGAGAGAAAGAACACATGAAGATACTTATAATGATGAAGAGGTAGAGCAACGCCTGAAAGAGGAACTCCCTCATTGGTACTTGGAAAAGGGCTGGATTCGACGCAAGTATAAAACCAATAGCTGGAAGGGTACATTGATGGTTGTTAATACTGTTGGGCATCTTGCTGAAGTAGCTTTTCATCATCCTGACTTGACCGTTTCTTATGCTTTTGTGATTGTAAAATTAATGAACCATGCGGCAAAAGGTATTACCAATAAAGATTTTGAGTTGGCTCTTAAAATTGAAGAAGTGGTTATGTGGAAACCGAGCGATGAAGGTGGTGCATTAGTAGGAACGCCTGATGACCCTAGGTTTAAATATATAAAATATGATAAATAGTTTGATTAATTGAAAAGGTTATTTTGATTGGGTAATTAAAAAATAATAGAGACTGCAATTCATTGTTTCAAGGAAATAAAATGAAAGTAATTATTATAGGTTCTGGTATTGCGGGTATTACATTTGCAGAAAAACTTCGTCAATTATCTGCTGATGCAAAAATCACTCTACTGACTAAAGAAAATCAGGGATATTATTCTAGGCCTCTTCTTTCTAAAGGCTTTAGTCAGGATGATATTGAAGAAGATATTATTATCAAATCATTTAATGAATTATTAGAAAATAATATCTGTGTTATTGCTGGGGTAGAAGTCACTAACATTAATCGTGATAAACAATATGTCAGTGTAAAGGGAATTGATGAAATTGAAACATTGGAATATGACATTCTTGTTCTTGCAACAGGCTCTGACGCTTTTGTACCACCGCCATATTTACCTTATCAAGATAACTATTTTCTTTTTAATAGCCTAGATGACTTAAAAGTATTACGAAAATTTCGTCAACCTTTTGTAGACAGGAAAGTTCAACCAAACTGGGCTATTATTGGTGGAGGATTAATTGGATGTGAAGTCGCTTCCGATCTTTGCGATGCTGGTGATCAGGTGAGTATTTTTCATGTTATGGATAGGTTAATGGAAAGGCAATTGGTCGAATCAGATTCAGTAAATTTATTAACGGTTTTACAATTGTCTGGTATTGACGTTCGGTTAAATCAGGTTATTAATGGTGTTGAAAAAGCAGAGAATAAAGTTTTAGTTAAAACGGATGATAAGCAGAGTGAATTTGATGGAGTTATTCTTTCTTGTGGATTTAAACCACGAATAGAATTAGCTGTTAATGCGGGACTAGAAACGAGTAGAGGAATTAAAACTAATCAAATGCTACAAACAGATGATGAAAATATTTATGCTTTAGGTGATGTGGCTGAATTACCTAATGGAAAATTATATGCCTTTATAAAACCTATTCGCCATCAAGCACAATGGCTTGCCACCTCTATTTATAATCAAGATAAAAAACCTTGGTCAGCTCCTGAATTTAATGCAGTGGCTAAAGTTAATAACTTTGATGCTGAATTCCCTTATTTGTTTTGATTCATAAGGTTATGAACCTTTTCCCTTAAGGCAAAGGTATCTACACAAGTATTTCTATAACTACTCGCTCTATAAAAATAGGGCTTTAGCTCTTGCTCCTTCTCCCTAGGTAGGGAGAAGGCTGGGATGAGGGGGAATAAAAAATAAAGCTCTCTATTCCTTATTCTTTTATATTTAAAAGGATAAAAGAAATAAGTTGAAGAAGAGAATTACTTGACTCCCCTCACCCCTGCTTGGGTGAGGGCTTAAAAGCTCAAGCTCTTGGCTGTTTTTACATAAAACTTGTGTAGATGCCTATGCCTTTAAGGAAGATGGTGTGTAACGAGCTGTCGATGAAACAACAGCAGGTGAACGCTGGCGGCCTTTACGTGAGGCTTTAATGGTTATTGTCAGTGGTAACGAGCGTTATTTAAATGGTATTGCACCTGAAGTCCGTGCACCAGCTGAAAAAATTGTTAATCAATTGAGGTTAATTAATAATTAAGAGTGTAGTGCATTTGTAGCCTTGATGCAGGGAAGCGAAATCAAGGAGGAGGCAAAGATAAACCTTGATTCCACTTTGTTTCATCAAGGCTACAAAAGCTTAACTTAGTTCAGTCTTTATACATGCGTATTAATTGAGTTGATAATAGAGGAAAGGAATTGCCACTTTTAAAGTATTTCACGATTTTTAATGTAGATAAGCAAAGGTAGATCAAGTCAGATATGGTTACCTGTCCACTGGCGTTAATGTTGCTTGCTAAAGTATATTGATAAACAAACTAAGGAAAGCGGCAATGATAACTTCAGTAAACATGAGCACTAAATCAGTTAATTTATTACAAATGCGCGGTTTATCTGAACAACAAGTCAATGACTTTTCTGCTTTATTAGACAAAGCGAAGTCTCAGCAACAAGAGGATGTGTCAGCTAAACAAGTGTTAGCAGAAATGTCGCAAGATGAGTTGGCGTTATTACAAAAAGCAACCAGTCTAGCTGCATCGATTAAAGTGAACTCACTGTCTCAAGAAGCTGCAATCAATTTATTGGATCAACCTGATAGAACGGGAATGGTGGATTTAAATAATGATGGAATTGTTGAAGTAGGTGCTGCCAGAACAATGTCTTTTCCTCCTGTTAATGCGCCAGCAAGAGTACACGCCGCATGGGAAACAGCAACAGCAGACTTATCTGAATGGGATAAAGCGACGTTGGAACTGACTATGCATATTTCAGTTTACGGTGTTGAGATTAATGGACAGTCAACTAAACAGCCGTTATCACCAGAACAACAGTGGTCTAAAAAGGGTGTTGAAGAATGGTTAGCAACTGGACGGGCAGGAATAGAATTTGATGTTAATTTAAACGGCTGGACACGTTGGAACATAGTGAAACAGGATTTTTTTAACCGTTTTGAAACAGCTATTGATAATAAGTGATTGGAACAAGGTCAAGAGCCGTCACGGCTAATAGACTCCTACTATTATCGAAAAACTTTTTAAGCTGTGGTTTGATGAGAGCCATTTTATATTTTAGTTAACTTAATTTACTGGCTATTTAACAAAAATGATCGGGGCAACTAGTCAAAAATGGATTTTCCTAAGTAGGTTTTCATTCTCGGGCAGCTTTCTAGACTTAGAGACTGTAATAATTTAACTAACCGCAGGCTATCTTTTGGAAGTGAGGCTTTAGCCTCGCTTGGATCGTGCGAGGCTAAAGCCTCACTTTCTTGCTGTACAATATTTAGATCATTTTGGTTTTATTTCATCCCAACCTGTAGTTTGTATAGAATTATGATAATTTTTAATTAAACTGGAAGTAATAATAATGAATAAATTTATTTTATTGGTGTCTTGTCTGGCTGTTTATTTAACTAATGTAGCCCATGCAGAAATCCGTTCTGAGGTTGTGAATTATCAAATAGCAGGGCAATCATTTACAGGGTATTTGAGTTACGATGATTCAATTATTGGCAAACGCCCCGGTGTTTTAGTAGTGCATGAATGGTGGGGGCATAATGCTTATGCCAGAAAACGTACTGATATGTTGGCTGCGATGGGATATACCGCGTTTGCATTAGATATGTATGGTACTGGTAAACTCGCTGAACATCCTGATGATGCACAAAAATTTATGCAGGCTACTTTGGCAGATATAAATGTTGCAGAAGCCCGTTTTAATGCAGCAAAACAGCTGCTACAAAATCATCCCACTGTTGAATCTAATAAAATAGCAGCAATTGGCTATTGCTTTGGCGGTGGAACTGTTTTACATATGGCTAGACAGGGGGCTGACTTGTTGGGGGTCGTTAGTTTTCATGGTTCTTTAGCCACAAAAACAGTGGCACAAGCAGGGCAAGTTAATGCCGATATTTTAGTTTTTAATGGTGCTGATGATCCTTTTGTGACCGCTGAACAAATTGATGGGCTTAAAGCGGAAATGAAAAGTGCGGGTGCTGATTTAGAGTTTGTTAATTACCCAGGCGTAAAGCATAGTTTTACAAACCCGGCAGCAGATGATTTTGGTAAGCGTTTTAATATGCCTCTGGTTTATAACGCAGAAGCAGATAAAGACTCTTGGCAACGGATGCAGGTATTTTTAGAAAAGGTATTTAAATAATCATGTAGCCTTGATGCAGTGAAACGAAATCAAGGGAAAGCTTAGATAAACCTTGATTCCACTTTGTTTCATCAAGGCTACAAAAGCTTAACTTAATAACACACTGCTTCTTACCGATAAGAATAATTCAGTGATTTACTGATTTTTTATAGACCTGTGGTTTGTATAGAGCCATGTAAATAAGTTCGTTGTGTCTATTAACGTGATGCTATGGGTTAGGTCATGAATTTTGATGGATTAATCCCCAATGCAACAATATTTAGAATCAAGTCAATATATAGATTGGCAGCAGCCAGAAGTTCTTAACAAAGCTAAATTACTTGCGGGTAACAGCAAAGATAAAGAACAAATTGCTAAAGCATGTTTTACCTTCGTTCGGGATGAAATAAAACACAGTTGGGATTATCAATTAAATCCAGTCACCTGTATGGCTTCAGATGTACTCAAATATGGGACGGGTTATTGTTATGCTAAAAGTCATTTATTAGCAGCACTGTTAAGAGCTAACCAAATTCCTGCTGGTTTATGTTATCAACGTTTAACTATTAGTGATGATAAACCGCCTTTTTGTTTGCATGGCTTAAATGCAGTTTATCTAGAAAAATATGGCTGGTATCGCATTGATGTGAGAGGTAATAAACTCGGTGTAAAAGCCGATTTTGTACCCCCTCTTGAACAATTAGCCTTTCCTATTTTAATTGATGGTGAAGTGGATTTGCCAGAAATTTGGGCGAAACCATTGAATGAAGTCATGCAGGTGCTTGATAATGGAAAAGACTATCTACAGGTATCAGAGAATTTTCCTGATATTCAAATAATCAAAACTTATAAGTAACATAAGATGATTGAATCAGTAACAGCACAAAACCTTGATGAAGTACTCCCTTTGATCAGACAATATCAAACCTTTTATAAGGTGACAGAAATTGATGATCAGAACAACAAACGTTTTTTTTCTCAATTTGGTGAAGAGTCAGATAAAGGCTGTTTATTTGCCTATAGAAAAGAAGGCAAGCTACTTGGTTTCGCCACAGTGTATTTTAGTTTTTCATCAACTATAACTGCAAAAGTTGCCGTGTTAAATGATTTATATACGATTGAAGATGCGCGAGGACAGGGTGTTGGTTCTGCACTTATTAAGTATTGTGAGGCCTTTGGAAAATCAAAAGGAGCCATACGGCTTCAATGGGTCACTGCACCTGAAAATACTGTTGCACAAGGGGTCTATAAATCCTTAGGGGCAAAACAGAGTAGCTGGGAGTTTTTTACCTATGTTAGCTAACTTTCAGAGTATGCGACTATGGAATTAAGTCATATAGTGCCTTGGGGACGTTCATTTAACGAGTATCAAGAAATGTTCTGTTTAAATACAGCTGATTTGAATAGAAACATTTTGGGGTGTGGTGATGGACCCGCGTGTTTTAATGCTGAATTAACGAAAGCAGGTGGGAATGTTGTATCGGTTGACCCCATTTACCAGTTCGATACTCAACAAATACGTTCAAGAATTGAACAAGTTTATCCAGAGGTTATTTCTCAAGTATCCCAAAACACAGATGATTTTATTTGGAAGACGATAAGCAATGTTGAAGAATTGGGTTGTATTCGGATGCAGGCGATGGAAAACTTTCTGACTGATTTTGAGCAAGGTAAGAACTCTGGGCGATATAGGGAGGCTTCTCTCCCCAAATTACCTTTTAAACAGGCTGAATTTGACTTAGCCTTATGTTCGCATTATTTATTTCTTTATAGTGACAAGCTTGACCAATCTCAACATATTTTATCTATTAAAGAACTTTGTCGTGTGGCAAAAGAAGTTAGAGTTTATCCTTTGCTTGGGCTAGATGGCATCAAATCTAAACATCTTGAGCCTGTGATAAATTCACTTAAAGCAAGTGAATTTAAGGTTTCATTACAAACAGTCAATTATCAATTTCAAAAAGGAGCCACTGAAATGCTGGTGATTAAAAATGTACATTCCTAAAGCATTCGAAGTAGACAATAAAACCGAATTGTTTGAATTTATAGAACAATGGAGTTTTGGTAATTTAATCACAACGTACAAAGGGGAGATATTTGTTAATGCGGTACCTCTTGTTATCGATAAAGAACAGAATAAATTATATGGGCATCTAGCTGTTAGTAATCCTCAATTGTCTTTATTGGAGAAAGCAGAAGATTTAGCGGTTATCTTCAATGGGGCTAATGCGTATATTTCACCAAGTTGGTATGTGAGTCAGGAAATGGTACCAACCTGGAACTTTGAGTCTGTTCAAATTAAAGGGCGGGCTAAAAAGGTATCAAAAGATAGGCTATTGGTCATTTTGGAACAATTAACTGAAAAGCATGAAAGACAGTTTGAGCAGCCATGGAAATTGGATAAAGTATCAGCACCTAAGTTTAATGCCATGGTGGAAATGATTGTTGGGTTTGAAATTGATATTAGCAGTATCAAGGGAAAGTCCAAGCTTAGTCAAAACCGTAGCGTGGAAGATCGAGTCGGTGTGATTTCAGGATTGAGAAACCAGAACGAAAGTATGTCGCTTAGTATTGCGGATAAAATGACGTTAAACCTTCCTAATTCGGATTGAAAAATATATCTAGTTTTAGGTGATTTAAAATAGGGATAGATCTTGCGCTTGCATTAGTCGAAGAAGGTTACAGTTCAAGCATGGCTTTGGAAATTGCCAGGATGCTGGTGTTGTAAGTAGGTGACCATAAATATTCTAACATTTTAGCTCTTAAGCCCTCGCCCCTGGCGGGGAGAGGGTTGGGTGAGGGGAGTTAAATAATTCTCTTCTTCAACATTTCTTTTATGTTTAAAGAAATTTAAAGAATAAGGAATAGAGAGCTTTATTCTTATTCCCCTCACCCAAACCCTCTCCCCGCCTGGGGCGAGGGCTTAAGAGCAAGGCAGGTTACAACTTGTATCCTGAGTTAGATCTTTTAAAAGCCTGATGAATTCAGGTTTCAACAATTGTTAAGATAATTTCTGACACCTACTTATATGCGTAGATTGGGTGGTCAGTCTCAATTTAGTGCATCGATGGAATTACGCAGTAAAGCGGGGGAGGCGTTTAGTCAATTACATGACTGGATACTGGAAAATATTGAAAGCCCGTTACTTATTGAGGATTTAGCAGAACAGGCTATGATGAGTCCAAGAAATTTTTCTCGTATTTTTACAGAAAAAATAGGGTTGACACTAGGAAAATATGTTGAGCTTATACGGCTTGGAAGAGCAAGGGAGCTTTTTGAGGCAGGTACGCAAGCTGTTGATGCCATTGCTAGAATAAGTGGATTCAAAAGAGAAGAGCGCATGAGGCGTGTATTTATTTGAACCTTGGGCATTACACCTTCACAATATCGAATACATTTTAACAAAAACAATCATTAATAAAAAAGGAAAATACTATGTCTGCTCAAGTAAAAAAAACGGCTCACGGCGGTTGCCCTCATGATTGTCCTGATACCTGCTCAATGGTGTATGAAGTAGCTGATGGAAAATTGCTTGGCGTTAAAGGTAATCCTGAACATCCAATGACCCAAGGCGGATTATGTGTCAAATTAAAGGACTACGAGAAACGGCATTATCATCCTGATCGATTGTTATACCCATTACGCCGTACTGGCCCCAAAGGCAGTAAGCAGTTTGAACGAATTAGTTGGGATGAGGCATTGGATGAAATTACCACTAAATGGAAAGCCATTATTGAAGAGCATGGGCCACATGCGATTATGCCCAACAGCTATTTAGGCAATCAAGGTTTAGTTCATGGCTTAAATGGCGGCGATGCTTTTTTTAACAGGATGGGGGCGACGGTCACTGAACGTACCTTTTGTGGCGAAGGCTCTTGTACTGCTTGGTTATTAACGGTTGGCCCTACAGCAGGTCTTGATCCTGAAAGCTTTATTCATTCTAAATACATTGTTATCTGGGCCTGCAATTCTGTCAGTACCAATATTCATCATTGGCATACGGTTAAACAAGCGCAGAAAAATGGTGCAAAAGTTATCGTTATTGATTCGTTTGCTTCAAAAACCGCTAAGGCAGCAGATTGGCATATTGCCCCTAAACCCGGCACGGATGGTGCACTAGCCATGGCAATGATTCATATGATTATTGAAGAAGGTTTGGTCGATCAGGATTATGTTGATAACTATACTGTGGGCTATGATGAATTAGCCGAACGAGTAAAAACTAGAACGCCAGAATGGGCCGAAGAAATTACGGGTATTCCTGCAGATGATATACGTCAATTTGCCAGAGAATATGCCACAACCCCCCCAGCTGCTATTCGTTTAGGGGTGGCATTGGAGAGAAACTATGGTGGGGGGCAAGCAATCAGAGCGGTGAGCTGTTTGCCTGCTTTAATTGGCGCATGGCGACATGTTGGGGGTGGTGCTCAACAGTTTTCTGTATGGGAACACCCGTATAAGTTTGATGTAATGAGTCGCCCCGATTTAATACCAGAAGGAACGCCAGTCGTTAATAATCTTCAATTAGGCCGTGTATTAACAGGTGAAATAAAATTAGATACACCGATTAAATCGATGATGTGCTGGAATACTAATCCAGTGACACAGGCACCTGAAACAGACAAAATTATTGAAGGGCTAAAACGAGAAGACCTGTTTATGGTTTCTGCTGAACATTTTATCTCCGATACAGCGGCTTATGCCGATATTGTGTTACCCGCATCCATGGGTGCTGAGATGGAAGATATGGTTTTATCCTGGGGACATTTGTATTTTACCTACAATGAAAAATGCGTTGAATCGCCAGGCGAAGCCATTCCTAATAATGAAATTTTTCGCCGATTGGCACAGCGTATGGGCTATGAAGAAGAAAACTTTAAATGGTCAGACAGTGAATGTCTTGAAAACTATGTAGATTGGGATTCACCTGCTTGTGAGGGCATTGATTTAAACTACATGCGCGAACATGGTTTTGCCCGATTAAAAGTAGGGACTAAAGATGACCGTGCGCCTCATAAAGAAGGAAATTTCCCAACGCCATCAGGTAAATGTGAATTTAAAGCAGAGGGTGCAAGAAACTTTGTTGCTGCTCCTTTTCGTCAAATGTACGAAGGCTTTCAAGCTGGAGAAGAATTGGACAACTTACCTGATTATGTACCTTCCAGAGAAACAGTTACCTCTAATCCAGAGCTGGCTGCCAAATATCCATTAAATATTATTTCCCCCAAGAGTCATGGTTTTTTAAATTCTTGCTATGCCAATATGGAAAATAAGATAAAAGGGCAGGGGGAACAGTTTGTTTTAGTGAATATTGAGGATGCTGATACACGAAATATTAAAGACGGCGATAAAGTTCGAGTCTTTAATGATCGAGGGGCATTTGAAGGTGATGCTAGAATTACTGATGATGTAAATAGCGGTATCGTTGTAGCGACATTGGGCTACTGGAGACAGTTAAATAACGGCACAGTCAATTGTATTAGTTCCGCAGAATTTGTTGATATGGGACATGCACCCACTTTTTCAGATAATCTAGTTCAAATTGAATTAGTCAGGTAAACAGTGGAAATTAAGTTCAAGCTCATAGAAAAAGATAATATGGATATTATCTTGCCTCTTTTTTATCAACTAGATTCATCAATTCCTGAGCCTGTTTTAAAGACACGTTTATCTGAAATGATAGAGAAAGGCTATGAATGTGTTGGTTTATATCACCAAGATGAGTTAATTGGTATTTGTGGTCTGTGGATTTTGATTAAGTATTATGTAGGGCGGCATTTAGAACCAGATAATGTGTATATTAAGCCCGAATATAGAGAACAAGGGATTGGTAAGAAATTAGATACTTGGCTAAAAGAATTTGCTTTATCTAGAGGTTGCGAGGCTATTGAACTTAATTGCTATGTCAAAAATGAAAAAGGCAGAAACTATTGGGAAAGTAATGAATACAAAGCAATCGGGATGCATTATCAAAAGAAACTAAATTACTAGAAGCATTAAAAATGAAACCATTAAAAGGGCAGTGTCTATGTGGAGCTATCCAATATGAAATAGACAAAGTTGAACCTAAAATGGCGCATTGCCATTGTTCAATGTGTCGAAAATTTCATGGTGCTGCATTTTCTACCTTTGTTGAGGCAAAAACAGATGATTTGCGCTGGCTTAAAGGTCAGGAATTACTTGTTGGCTATATTGCGAGTAACGGAACAGTGCGTCAGTTTTGTAGTGTTTGTGGCTCTAGCATGACCTTTAATTCAGCTCATAGTACTGGAAATTCTATTGAAATTGCTCTTGGAACATTAGATAGTGATTTTGATTTGCAGCCTGATGCACATATACATGTTGATTCAAAGGCAAAGTGGATTAATATTTGTGATGATTTGCCGCAATTTGCTAAAGAACGAGATGAGAAATTGATTTAGGTGGGGAGTATGAGAAGTACAGGTAATGCGACAGAATTGACTACATTTACAGGAAGTTGCCTTTGTGGAGACGTTCAGTATTCAGTTACAACAGAAATTGAAGACTTTTATCTATGTCACTGCAAGCAATGTCGAAAAATTACTGGATCAGCCTTTGCCTCAAATATACTGACAAAACCTGTTGATGTACTCTGGGTTTCAGGTTTAGAGAAAGTAAAACGCTTTGATTACCCTGGAACAAGAACATTCACAAAAGTGTTTTGTACTGAATGTGGTTCAGGACTACCTTATCTTAATGAAAAAGGCAGTGCTTTAGTGATTCCGGCTGGATCACTAAATGATGCACCTGTTTTAAAACCAACAAAAAATATTTTTTGGAATGATAGAGCACAATGGTATCAGGTTGGAATAAAAGCTCCGTGCCATCCATGTTTTGTTGAATAACCATGGCTAATGAATGATTTACCCTACTAGACGGAAGAAAATTAAAGGGCGAGATAAAATAACAAAATACCGCCAATTCACGATATATCGTTTATTAATCAGGGCGATGTCTTTTGTTTTTTATGGTTATACTGTATGTAAATTGTTGTTATTTAATAATTTATAGGTTTATTGTGTTTATGGCACAGCTCCTGCACTAGTTATATTGAAACTTAACTATTTTGGAGAGAAACCATGAAAACAACCATAGCAACCCTAATAAAGGTTATTTTGATCAGTGTGATCTTTAACTTTGGGGTATCACAAACAACGTATGCCTCAGAACCTGATTATGGGGTTAAATATAAAACCGTCAAAATTGATGGCTTAGATATTTTTTACCGAGAAGCAGGAAATCCAAATCATCCAACAATTTTGCTGTTGCATGGCTTTCCCACGTCCTCACATATGTTTCGGGATTTGATCGCCGAATTGTCTGATCAATACCATCTTATTGCCCCTGATTACCCTGGTTATGGATACAGCTCCATGCTTGCTGTGGATAAATTTGACTATAGCTTTGATAACCTCGCTAACGTAGTCGATAAATTTATCGATACCGTTGGGCTGAAAAAATATAGCTTATATTTAATGGATTATGGCGCACCGATTGGCTTCCGTATTGCAGCAAAATATCCAGAACGTATTGAATCATTGATTATCCAGAATGGTAATGCTTATGACGAAGGGATAGATAATGATTTTTGGGAACCGATTAAAGCCTACTGGAAAGATCGCAAAGCAGTTAATCAAGGGCTGGATAATGATTGGTGGAAAAACGTAAAAGCGGCCTATAAGAAACCCAATATGAGCAATGATGAAGCACTGCGTTTTCTATTAACCCAGGGTGCAACAAAATGGCAATACACCAATGGGGTACGTAATGTAGAAGACATCAACCCTGATACCTGGAATCATGTACAGACACTATTAGATCGAGATGGTAACAACGACATTCAATTACAGCTTTTTTATAGCTACGGGTCAAATCCCCCTTTATACCCACAATGGCAGGCATACTTCCGTAAATACCAGCCTGCTACTTTAATTGTTTGGGGTAAAAATGATGAGATATTTCCAGAAGCAGGGGCTCACCCATACAAACGAGATTTAAAAAATGTTGATTTTCATCTTTTAGAGACAGGACATTTTGCATTAGAAGAAGACAGTGAAACGATTGCACAACATATAAGACATTTTCTTAAAGATAAAAAGTAACATGGCTACAGGTTTATAAAATTTTGATAAATAGTTTGTTTTTAAAGGAGGGGCCTCTGGCCGCGAACGAAACAAATAACAGACCAATAAAAGTGGTAGAAGCCCCTCCCACTTTTATTAAGCCATTTTATAATGGTTAATAAATAATTTATTCACAGCTGTTTTTGGATTGTTAAGATCTATAAAAAATAATGAAAGTTCCTAGATTTTTGATGCTCAATGAGTGACAAATGAGGTTGTTGAAAAGGCAATAGTATAGGAACTAAAGAGGAAGAATGCAGTCGATCAAACAACGGTTAAATAGCTATTTGATTTGGTTTTAAAACGGAGAAAAGATGATGCTGGAAAATAATTTTGCAACAGGGCAATGCTTATGTGGAGAAGTTACATATACTATTTTTTCAGCCCCTGTACGAATGGCACAATGCCATTGTGATGATTGCAAAAAAACGTCTGGAACAGGGCATGTATCTAATGCATTTTTTAAGCAAGATGATGTTGAAATAAAAGGTAAGACCCGTTGTTACTCTTCAAAAACAGATAGTGGATCAAGCATTACACGACATTTTTGTCCAACATGTGGCAGTCGTCTTTTTGGTTTTAACAGTGCATCTAAAAATACTATAGGCATAGCAGTAGGAACAATTGAAGACAGTGCTTGGTTTAAACCTGACTTCATTGTCTATAACAAAAGAAAACCCAGGTGGGACTTTATGGATGAGAGTGTTACTACTTTTGATGAAATGCCAACATAGCAAGCTAATAAATAAGTAAAGTCAGAAGGCAAGGGATATTCCTTGCTATCAGGCCTTTTTATACATGATTAAGGAATAAGATATGAAAACTTCTAAAACAACTGGGAATGAGGAAAAAAAAGATTTGTTTACGCCCATTCAATTAGGGCAATATACCTTAACAAATAGAATTATTATGGCTCCCCTTACACGGTGTAGAGCAGAGAATAATATCCCCACAGAAATGAATCGTATTTATTATCAACAGCGTGCCAGTGCGGGGCTGATTATTACAGAAGGAACACAAATATCACAGCAAGGCGCGGGTTATCCCAATACACCTGGCATTTATAGCCATAAACAAGTTAAAGCCTGGAACGAAATTACTGACGCGGTACATGCTAAAGGCGGACGCATTTTTTTACAGTTATGGCATGTAGGGCGAGTGAGTTATCCAGGTATTCAACCCAATGATCAGCCACCTGTTGCACCCTCTGCCATAAAAGCAGAAGGTGATTATGTGCAACCTCGGGCACTAGAAATACATGATATTTATGACATCATTCAAGATTATAAAGATGCCGCTGAAAATGCTATGGCAGCTGGTTTTGATGGGGTAGAAGTGCATGCGGCTAATGGTTATTTAATTGACCAGTTCTTACGTGATGCCACTAATAAGCGAGAAGATCGATACGGAGGAAGTTACCTAAACAGATCTCGCTTCTTGTTTGAGGTGCTTGAAGCTGTGGTTGACGTTTGGGGTAATGACCGAGTGGGTGTGCGTTTATCACCGACTAATTCATTTAATAGTATTTCAGATTCAAATCCCGAAGGCCTATTTAAATACGTGGTCGAAAAATTGAATCCCTTTAATTTAGCCTATTTGCATGTGTTGGAAGGGAGTATTCATAGTACTGACGAGACTATAGAAAAAAGTGCTTTTAATGCAAATAGTTTGCGCGATGCGTATACAGGCGTTTATATGGCAAATAATGGCTACAACAAAGATTCTGCAAATGAAGCGATCGCAAAAGGCAGGGCAGATACCGTCTCATTTGGTGACTTATTTATATCAAACCCCGACTTACCAGAACGTTTTTTAAAAAATACAGCCTTAAATCAAACAGATTTAGATACCCGTTATGGTGGGGATGAAAAAGGTTATATAGATTATCCAATGTTAGCAACTGTTGCTAGTTAGTAGGCTTATTTTTGGATGATAACAACGGCAACATTAGCAAGCGAAGTTTATGACAGTGATACCTTTTATATCAAAATTGGAAAGTTAATTTCAAGAGCAACTAATCTAGCTTCTCATGCTGTAGATAGGAAAAGTATCGTATATAAAAATCAAACTGGTTAGCTGGCTAACCCTTGATTAATATATCCAATGCTAGTGCTTCAGCACTTTTAATGCCATCAATACTAGCTGATAAAATTCCACCGGCATAACCTGCACCTTCACCGACGGGATAAAGGCCGTGGGTATTGATACTTTGAAAGTCTTTGTCACGTTTTATACAGATAGGGGAAGAGGTACGGGTTTCTACACCCGTTAATACCGCATCAGCCATGGCAAAACCTTTGATTTTTCTGTCAAATATAGGGATGGCTTCTCGGATAGCTTCTATGGCAAATTTGGGTAGTGCTTTAGATAGGTCGCCCATGGTGATTCCTGGTTGATAGGATGGAGTCACTTCTGCCAATTGGTTTGATGGTTGGTCTTTTAAAAAGTCTCCAACTAATTGAGCCGGTGCGTTGTAATTTTCTCCACCTAAAACATAAGCTAAGGATTCCAGTTTACGTTGTAAATCTATACCTGCAAATACATGTTCAGGATAGTCCTGTTCTGGATCAATACCCACCACGATGGCTGCGTTAGCATTGCGTTCGTTACGTGAATATTGAGACATTCCATTAGTTACCACTGCATTTTCTTCCGAAGTTGCAGCCACTACAGTACCGCCAGGGCACATGCAAAAACTATAAACGCTACGGCCATTTTTACAATGATGAACCAAACTGTAATCTGCAGCACCCAATATTGGATTGCCCGCTTGTTCACCAAAACGAGCTTGATCAATTACTGATTGAGGATGCTCTATACGAAAGCCGATTGAAAAAGGTTTTGGTTCAATATAAACGCCCTGATCAAATAACATTTGAAAGGTGTCACGGGCACTGTGACCAATGGCTAGGATAATATGTCGGCTATGTAGAGTCTCTCCACTGTTTAATACAACACCACTGACTTGGCCTTGTCCATCACTGCTTTCATCGCGGAGTAGTTTTTCGACTTTTTGTTCAAAACGGATTTCACCTCCCAGTTGGATAATTTCAGCACGCATGCTTTCAACCATTTTGACCAGTTTAAAGGTACCAATATGAGGTTTGCTTATCATTAAAATTTCTTCTGGTGCACCAGCTTTAACAAATTCGGTTAACACCTTACGGCTTAAATGTCGTTTGTCTTTAACTTGACTATAAAGTTTGCCATCCGAGAATGTTCCAGCCCCCCCTTCACCAAACTGCACATTAGACTCTGTATTGAGTTTACGTTCTCGCCAAAGTCCCCAGGTGTCTTTAGTCCGTTGTCTGACTTCTTTTCCACGTTCTAGCACAATGGGTTTTAGTCCCATTTGCGCTAGAACCAAAGCAGCCATGATGCCGCCAGGGCCAAAGCCTATAATAATCGGGCGTTGTTGATTTGCATTTGGGAAATCTGTCGGTGCCTGAGCAACAAATTTATAGGCTGTATTAGGAGAAGGTTTAATGGTCGGTTGTTCGGAAAATTTATCTAATACGTCTTTTTCTGTTGCTTCGGTTAGAGTCGCATCGATTTGATAAATTAATAGAATATTAGCTTTTTTACGAGCATCAAAGCTGCGTTTAAAGATATTGAAACTGATCAGGTCTTTAGCTGAAATTTTTAGTTTATCGATAATGGCGGCAGATAAATCATCATCTGAGTGATTTAAAGGTAACTTTAGTTCATTTATTCGTAACATTTGCTTATGCTTGACTGGAGAGGCAAAAATTTTTAGTTGCTGTATTTTAGCATGTTGGTGAACATGTATTTTTTAGCTGTAAACTGATAAGCCATTTTGTTATTTTTTACGTAAAAATAAGGGTTTAAAAAATAAGGAACCAAGCTGACTGCTCCTAATGCTGCTACCAGGTACCTGAAACAAAAAAGCTCTCAGAGTTAATAGGGGAGTATAGATAGTACTACGAATATAGCCTGATTGATGGGTTTCTTTAATTAGATTATCAGGTATTAATCCTTTAAAAGGGAGATCATTGAATTGAAAAAATGTATTTTGAAAAACCGAATTTGTAAACGAAGACTTAATCGACTAGAAATTTTCATTAGTTAAGCTTTTTTTAGGATTTATTGTTTTGTAGGTTCTTATTATTCAGTTGCTTTGTATTTCACTGGTAGCGGTATTACTGGCTGAACCTTTGATTCCTGTTTCCGTTATACCTCTCTGTCTATCCTGAAATAAGAGCAATAAGGAGTATTCTTTTTAGATTCTGCTAAACTTGCCTCTAGAATCTATTTTTTTAAAATAAAGATATTTATCCTCAATTCATTTTTCTTTAAATAATGCTTAAAACCCATGTCCACTATGATTAATATTGAGTCACTGTGTTTGAGTTGTATGACAGATATTGGATTTGGTCTTAGTTGCCCCAACTGCGGGGAACGTCTGCAATCACAAAAAAATGCGACGGCATTACCCCTTAAAACAATATTAAATAAACGTTTTGTTATTGGATGTGTATTGGGAAATCCTGGTGGTTTTGGTATTACTTATTTGGTTTGGGATATGCTATTGGATACAACGGCAGCAATTAAAGAATTCCTGCCTTTATCAGCCGTGAGTAGAGGTTCAGACAATACCACCGTTCGTGCAAATTCAAAGCAAGATCAAGCCTTTTTTAAACAAGGCTTACAAATATTTTTAAAAGAAGCCAAAACACTTGCGCAATTTTCTCATCCCAATATAGTGCGGATAAGAGATTGTTTTACCAGTAATAATACGGCTTACCTAGTCATGGAGTATCATCATGGACAACCTTTAGATCAAGTCGTAGCACAAGCGGGTGGACAACTTTCTGAAGATAAGGCACTCGAATTAATATTACCTATATTAGATGGACTCGAAGCGGTTCATAATAAAAGGTTTCTACATAGAGATATTAAACCTCAAAATATTTATATAACAGATAAAGGCATTCCTTTATTACTAGATTTTGGTGCTTCACGATTTGCATTAACAGACGACACTCAAGCACTCACGGTTATGCTATCAGCTGGCTATGCACCCTTTGAACAATATCACGAAAAAGGCAAACAAGGTATTTGGAGCGATATATACTCCATCGGTGCTACTCTGTATTTTATGACAACAGGGAAAATGCCATGCAATGCGCTTGAAAGACAGCATAATGATAAAATAACAGCTCCCATCATACTTAATCCCCAGTTAAGCAACTCATTTAGTCTGGCAATTATTAAAGCAATGGCTGTCAACCCCCAGTTAAGGCCAAAGACAATAGGTGCTTTAAAACAAAGTTTAATAACAGGTACTCAACATTTTTTGCCAGTTTCACCCACATCTTTACCCCCTAAAGAAAAACTACCTTTGCCATCCAAGAACAAAAAAAGGCCGTCTACTATTATTTATAATGACAAAATACCAAGCAACCTATCTTGGGGGCGTATTTTATTATATATAGGCATAGTAACTATTGTTTGGTCAGGTTGGAATTCACGACAAAAACAAGAAACTGACAATAGTATTCCCCTTTCAGGAATTGAAAACAATTTACAAATAGAAACAGGCACCATTGATGAAGATGCAACTGAACATCGTGATTTAATAGTTTTCCCTACTTTGGCTTTTGAACAAGAAAATATTAATGAGCCTATTGTATTTGAGCAGGATCAACAGCGGAGTAAGCCGGCCAAAACCAAACCAGCAGAAGCAATACGGTATCAATCCGCTCCTCCAGAGAGCAATAGAAATGTACTTTCTGAATGCGCATATAAACGACAACATTCACACTGCACTCTTCCGCAAAGCAAACAAACAGGCATATGTTTACCAGGCCATCAAGGACAGTTAGCTTGTTTTCCTAAACCTCCACCTCCCCATTTAAAGCCAAGATTTCGTCGTTAAGAACTATGTCTACTACAGAAAACACTCAAGCTCACTTTAACGAAACAGTGTTAGTCGGTGACCAAGAAAAACAAGCTAAAGGTTCTTTGCTTGAACCTTATTTGGTTATTCTTTCAGGTTTTGATCAAGGTAAACAGTATCGTTTACATCGACAATTCATTACTTTAGGGCGCACAAATAACACGGACATTACCATTAGTGACGCCAAAATATCTCGAAATCATGGGGTATTAATCTTACATTCTGACAAAATAGTCCTTGAAGATCTAAATTCCACTAATGGTTGTTTTGTCAATGATATTAAAGTGCAGTGTCAATCTATTGAATCCACAGCAAGAATTCGCCTTGGCAACACACTTATGAAAATTGAGTACAAAAATGCCAATGAAGTTAAAGCAGAGTTAAATTTACATCAGGCTGCAAATACTGATGCTTTAACGAATATATCAAACCGCCGTGCTTTTATGATTCGAGCTCAGGAAGAGGTTTCATTTTGTATTAGAAACAAGACAGAATTAGCTGTTGTTATGTGTGATGTTGACCATTTTAAGCAGACCAATGATACCTTTGGCCACCCAGCGGGTGATAAAGTGCTAAAAGACTTAGCTAATATTTTACTGTCTGAAATGAGACAAGAAGATCTGTTAGCCCGTTTTGGTGGTGAAGAATTTATTATGTTACTCCGTAATACAGACTTTGAATCTATTAAATTATGGGCAGAAAGAGTCAGGCAAAAAATAGATCAGTTTTCTTTTATTTTTGAAAATATAACAATACCAACAACACTTTCTATTGGAGTCATTACGGTGAAAGGTGAAAAGACTATCTCTCTAGAAATGCTTATCAAAAAAGCTGATGAGAATTTATATCAGGCTAAAAATAAGGGACGAAATAGAGTTGAAATTACTTCAGAGTTATAACTAAAAATTGAAACCGATTTAATCAAGCAATTGTTTTAATTTATCTATTTCAGTTAGAAACAAGGTTTCATCATTATAAACTTGTGCTAGTACACAAATACCTTGCCCACGACTAAAGAGTTCTAATGCTTTGTCATTTGCTTGTTCAGACGAAAACCCAAGATTGATAAATTGTTGGCCTAACCAATGACGAATTAAGTCAAATAGATCCTGGCTGAGTTCACGGGTGAGGGCATTATTTTTTCCCAGTTCAGAGGCTAACGTGCCGTTTGGACAGCCATATTTGGTTAAATCAGATTTTCCTTCTTTTAAGCTTTCTATAAAGCAATTAAGTCTATCTTTTGCATCAGGGTGTTGTTCATCCCAAGCAGCTAAAACATCTTTTGTTTTAGCTATTCTTCGTTTAAAAACAGCCTGTAAAATATCATCTTTAGATTTAAAGTGATAAGTGATATTGCCTTTGCTTAACCCTACTTCTTTAACAATATCGCTGAATGCCGTTTTATGGAAACCTTGCTGGTAAAACAGTTTATTGGCTGCTTTAATAATATTAAGTCTAGTTTGTTCGCCTTGTTTCATCACTGGTTTTTGCTTTTATGAGTCAGTCTAAAATATATTAGTACATTCGTACTATAATTGAAAGCGTAATATTTAAGATTAGCGAGATCAAATCATTTCTGCTGTATTTATTTTACGATACTGTACTGGTGAAGTTGAACGATACTTCTTAAAGGCTTTACTGAAAGACGTTTCAGATTCGTAGCCCACCTCATTGGCAATAATAGTATAAATAGATAAATGAGTTTCTCGTAAATATTTTGCCGCTAGATCCATTCGCCACCTCACAAGATAAGCTGTGGGACTACAGCCTGTTGATTGAGAACATCGTTTAAAAAAGTGGAGCGTGACATTAATACGTACGCGTCCCTAGTAATAAAGTTTAGGGTTCTGAATTAGCCTAGAAGGAAAATGTGAAATTAAAACTTGATTAAATAGTACGATAGTACTAATATAGAACGTACGTACTAATTAATTTAAGGTTATAGGAAATATAAATGAACAAAATTAAATCTATTTATATCGGCATATTCCCAATGTTTGCTACGGGTGTCAGTGGTTATGGGCTGTATCAACTCTTTTCTTCGGGTTTAAACTTTATATGGCTGGGGGCTGTATTAATTTCTCTGCCTATTATGTTATTTATTAGCCGTATTATGATTTTTAAAAGCATGGCAAGAACATCGGCTCATTTCCCCTTGTTAACGTTTATCGCCATTTTGGGTTTAGGGTTATCTTTGTATGGTTATGCTGAAGTAGTGTTTAGTCCGTTAGGGTCGGCTGAGTCGAGCATGGGTAATAATGTTAGTGTGTTATTAGCTTGCATCAGCTTTGTTTTCTTTATGTTATATAACTATTGGTATTCATCACTTGGACGAGAGTTGAACCAAGATTTAAGAGTGGGTAGGTCTTTACCTAATTTTGATGTGACCGATACGCAGGGTAAGCGTATCAATTCAGATACTTTTAAAGGCTCGCCCACGATATACCTATTTTTTAGAGGTAATTGGTGTCCATTATGTATGGCTCAGATTAAAGAGATTGTCACTCAATATAAGGATTTATCTGCACTAGGTGCAAAAGTTGTTTTGTGTGCGCCGCAACCAGAGAAAAATACTCAAGTCTTAGCTGAAAAATTTAATGTGCCGTTTATATTTGTGACTGATAGTGGTAACAGAGCTGCGCAGGTACTGGGTATAGAAATGAAAAATGGTTTGCCTGCTGGGATGGAAATGCTGGGTTATGACAAAGATACTGTGTACCCAACTGTACTGATCACAGATGAAAAAGGAATCATTATTTACAGTGATTTAACCAATAATTATCGAATTAGACCTGAGCCAGAGGCATTCATTAAAGTATTAACGGCACATGGACAGATGGCATAAATTCAAATATAGCAAGAAATATCAAAAAATAAATCGCTTAACCCCTTAAAGTCATACTCAATAGAGTAGCTTACATACTATAGGCACTGCTTATGAAACAGCAATATGATATAGCAATTATAGGTTCTGGCATTGCAGGATCGTGTTTGGCAACTATTCTTGCCAAGCAAGGTAAAACAGTCATTGTCTTTGAAGCTAAAAATCATCCGCGATTTGCCATAGGTGAATCCATGATTCTTGAAACCTCAGAAACTTTGCGAGCGATGGCAGAACTTTATGATATTCCTGAATTAGCTTATTACAGCTCTGAAAATTATTTCCCTTTGATTGGCTCTTCTCATGGTGTAAAGCGACATTTTAGTTTTTTACATCATTCAGAAGGTGAGTCTCAGGATAAGGATAAAGCCTTTCAAGCCGTTATTCCTAATCAACCTCATGGGCATGAGTTACATTTGTTTCGGCAGGATTCGGACCAATTTATGCTGGCAACTGCCATTTCTTATGGTGCTAAGGTTTATCAGGATACTGCAGTGAGTGATGTAGATATTATGCCCGAGGGTGTTAATATTAAAACAGCAGCTGGTGAGTTTAGCGCTGATTATATTGTTGATGCAGGGGGCTTTAAATCTATTTTGGCAGATAAGTTTCAGTTGCGATATTTTGACCTGAAAACCCATTCAAGAACCCTTTTTACCCATATGGTGGATGTGCCTGATTATCATCAAACAGGCCTATCCAAAGATGAGTATGGTTTTCCTTTTAGTGTAGCAGAAGGTACCTTACATCATATTTTTGAAGGCGGATGGCTTTGGGTAATTCCCTTTAATAATCATGATAAATCGACAAACCCACTATGCAGCGTAGGTTTACAGTTAGATGAAAGGTTGTATCCAGAAGATAAAACAATCAGTGCTAAAGAAGAGTTTTGTGCCTTTATTTCATGCTTCCCTGATTTAAAAAAACAATTCGAAAATACCAAAGCTATTCGAAGCTGGACACGTACGGGGAGGATTCAATACAGCTCAAAACAAGTCGTGGGTGATCGTTTTGCATTATTAGGTCATGCGGCTGGATTTATAGATCCACTGTTTTCAAAGGGCATGTATGTGTCATTTAATAGTGTTTCAACTTTGGCTCATCTGATTTTAAAAAATAAAGACGATTATTCTGCTCAAGCGTTTAAATCCTATGAACAGCAAACGCTTAATTTTGTACGCGCGCATGACCGTTTAGTTGCTAATTCATATAAGTCATTTACTAATCACAAACTTTGGTCTGTCTATAAGGTTTTATGGTTACTGGGTGCATATACCGAGTTTGTTAAATTAACCAGCAGCCGAAAAAGGGCAAAAAACAGGGATGATTATTACCATGAAATTAAGTCACTTAGTCTAGTAGGTGGTGGTTTTGATGAATACAAAATATTGGCTGACAAAATAGATACCCTAGTTGAACAGCTTGATGTCAACAATGTTGCTGGAGTTGAACTGGCTGTTATAGAAATAACTCGCTTATTTCTACAGTTAGAGTGGTTACCCGATGCTTTTAGTGAAACGTTGAAAGGCAAAGCCTATTTACCTAAAAATAAACTAAATTGGAAGCTATTAAGTCGTAGTGATGGATTTATGGGGAAAGGGAAATTTCGTCAGCATTTTTTTAATAACAAAGAAACGATAGATCTATTAATTAATTTTATGGGTGAAAAAATTAATTATTCTACCTTATCCTTAGTTCGAAAAAAAAGAGGCATAAACTATTAATTTCCTGTAAAGATTAAAATTTTGACTCGACTCATTGGCAAAATTTTACGATCACTTTGTATGTTCCCAGCTTTATTAGAAAGAGACTTTATATACAGCCATTAGTTGAATTGGTTTTTTCAGTTTTCTTTTATACTAAACAACCACCCGCTAATAATGCAAAGTTCATCTTGCTGTGTTTAGCATTATAAGATGTCTTAACGTTAAGCACAGCAAACTAATTAATTGTTAGGCTAAATGGTCAATAACCATACAGCAGGTACAAGCAGTATCGCATACGTTGCAAACATTCCAATAATCCTTGGAAAAGGGAAGTGAGGGTTAATTAGCATTCCCGTTGCATGTAGCAGTCTGCCTATTATAAAAGCAATTCCCAAGCCCCATACTAAGGTTGAAGACGCACCGTTATTTTCTATGAGAGCAAGCATAATGAGGCTCATCGGTACATATTCTGTAAAGTTTCTAAAAGTAGCTATACGCCGTTTTAGGCTTTCATTATTTCCATCATCAGTTGGATATTTTGCAATATCTCCTTCTGCTTTCCCTAAATTAATACGAGCCAAAGAAACCATCAATGTTAATACGAACATGATTAGAGCTAAGGTTGCTGCAATTATTGAGGTAATAGGTAAAAAATCCATAGTTCGTCCTTCTTTTAAGCGTTATTTATGAGGTGTTTTTCAAGGCGCGTTAAGGTGCCATTCCAACCTTGTGTGTGTCGTGTCGTGGCTTCAAGTGTTGAAAGGTTTTCGTGTGTAACAACAAGTTTGGTATATTCTTCATGTTCAAAAAAATCCGCAGTAACAAGAGAGTTAATACCTGCATGAATATCGGGCTTATCCCAAACCCATGTAAAGCAAATTTGGTTTGGTTTATTTATATTTATGAATTCTCCGCTTAAAAACATATTTCCAAAACCTGGAACAGAGAACTTCACTCTATATTGCCCTCCAACGTTAAAATCATAAATAAGCACTTCTGTTCCAATCTCATCAGAGGGTGCAATCCATTGTTCAAATGCTGTTTTTTGAGAAAATGCACTAAACACCTTTTCAATAGAATGTTTGTACTCTTTTTTAATAACAATTGGTTTTATATTATAACTAACTGCATTCATTACGAGTCCTTGTTATTTGCATCTAAAAATTGTCCTAATCTATCTAGGCTATTTTCCCAGAAAATAATATGACGTTTTATCCAGGCATCTGCTTCTTTTAAACCATCAGCAGCTAATGTGAAATTATGATGTCGCCCTTCAATGTGACGAATGATAAGCCCAGCACTTTCTAATACTTTCAAGTGTTTAGAAATTGTGGGTTGAGAACTACTAAATAGATCAACAAGCTCTCCTGCTGTACAGCGTTGTTTTTTGCTAATTAATGCAAGTATTTCTCGCCGCGAGCTATCCCCTAAGGCGTGGAATTTTTTATCGAGTAAGTCAATATTTTGTATAGTCATATGGCTATATATTAACTGTAACGCTTTAAAAGTCAAATAAATAATTTCAAATGGCTCTTAATAAACCACAGCTTAAAAAGTTTGTCGGTGGAAGTAGGAGGGGCCTATTGCAAATTATTATTAGTTATTTTCTACTCCTGAGTGTCCAAAAAATGATTACTTATACGTCATAGTAATGTCAGTTAAGGAACTTCTGGTTAAGTTGGTTATAATTTAGCGCAGAAAAAACTGTCGTTATTTTTTAAGAAGTGAGCCGTAATAGTCATTCTATTGCGCCGGTCTTCGTGGAAAATATCGGCCGGTTTAGCAAACTAAAAATAATTGGACTTGATCTGAGGCTCCTTAAGTATACTGATAATACTCACACAATTTTAAACAGGAGATCTTATGTCTAAAAATAACTACCTCTGTATCATGCGAAGCCAAGCTCAAAAGCCTTTGCAAAGCAAAGCACTTTCTCCAGCTCAAATGGAAGAAATGTTTGCTAATTTCAATACATGGAAAGAAAAGTTTAAGGATAACATCGTCGATATGGGGGGGAAATTAGGTGAAGGGAAAATAGTGACAACAGATAATGTAATGGATGGCCCCTTTGTAGAGGCAAAGGAGATCGTTGGTGGCTATATGGTCATCTCGGCTGACAACATGAATGAAGCAGTTGAGATTGCTCTTCAAAGCCCTGGCGTTTATCCTGGGTCAAGTGTCGAAGTTAGAGAAATCAATCAGTCTTGACTATACCTAAATTGATAGAGTACTGCTTTCGGCACGAATATGGTCGGCTTGTTGCCTCGTTATCGCGCCGAATAGGTATCCAGCATCTTGAAATTGTCGAGGATTCTGTGCAGTCTGCATTGATGGCTGGATTAGAATCCTGGACAAGTAAAGGTTTGCCCGATAATCCTTCTGCCTGGCTGTATAAGGTTGCTTCAAATAGGCTTATGGGCGAATTACGTCAACAGTCGGGGCGTGAACGTATTCTCATACAACACACCGAGGATTTAATCAGTGCTTTAGAAATCAAGCCTAACTATTTTTTATCAACAGAGCTTCAGGATGATTTTCTGCGAATGCTATTTGTTTGTTGCAATAGTGTTGTTCCAATTGAGTCGCAACTTGTGTTTGCTCTTAAATCCCTCTGTGGCTTTAGTATTCGGGAAATTGCACTTCGATTGTTTATCAGTGAGGGGAATGTCTATAAGCGATTCAGCCGTGCTCGAAATTACCTAAAAGAATTTCCATTAGATTCCTGGGATCTTGATCACCAAGAATATGCTTCACGACTTCCATCAGTCAATAAAATTCTTTATCTTATGTTTACTGAGGGCTACCTTTCAGTCAATCATGAGCTAAGTATTCGTCAGGAACTTTGTGCTGAAGCAATAAGGCTAGCATCTATTTTGGCAAATAATAATGTCGGGCAGATACCTGAAACATTCGCTTTATTGGCACTGATGAATTTTCATATGGCGCGCATGACTGCTCGGCATAATAGCTCGGCGGGATTGATTTTGTTAGAGCAACAAGATCGATTATTGTGGGATCAACGAAAAATTCAAGCGGGACTTGTGTGGTTAGAAAAATCTTCAAATGGAGATAACTTTTCTCGCTATCATGCGGAAGCGGGTATTGCCGCTGAACACTGTCTTGCAAAATCATTTCAGCAGACACGTTGGGATAGGATAGTTGAGAATTATTTATTATTAGAACAAATTTCACCTTCGATAATTCACACGCTAAACCGTGCAGTTGCAGTTGCTGAATGGAAATATCCTGCCGCAGGTCTTGCTGTTCTTCAAGGACTCGAACCACCAGACAGGTTCACCAGTTCTTTTTTATGGCATGCCGTGCTTGCTGATTTACATCGGCGTAGTGGAGATGTAAATATTGCAAGAGGGTATCACAATGAGGCTTCAAAGTTGGCTCCGACCCCAGCAATTAAGGAGCTGTTAGAGCAGCGGTTTAAAAAAGGAGCGGCTGACTAAATATATTATTCAACCTAATGGTTGACAATTGGTTTGTCTTGATTATAATCAACTACATGGTTGAATTTATGAATGATAAAAATCTTACTGAATTACTTAAAGCGATGAGTGATTCAACCCGCCGAGCCCTTTTAACGCAACTATGCCAGCAAGGTGCCAGTCGAGTGACGGATTTGGCTGACTATTATGATATGTCTCTCAATGCAATATCCAAACATATCAAGGTATTGGAAACAGCTGGACTGGTAACACGAAAAACTATCGGTAGAACCCACTGGATTGAAGCAGATTTAAAAAGTATTAGTGTTGTTGAAAAGTGGTTTAAAGAACTTAAATCTATTTGGGAATTAAGGTTAGAAAAACTTGATGAAATTATGAAGAATGGAGAGGCTAAAAATGACTGATCTAAAAGTAAATCTAAACAAAATAATCCATGCACCTATCGAGAAAGTGTTTGATGCTTGGTTAGATCCAACAACTTTATCTCAATTTATTTTGCCAATGCCTGGCATGGATGAGCCGCAGGTTGAAAATGAAGCCAGAGAAGGCGGGTGTTTTACAATAATAATGAAAGTGGGAGAGGATAAAATTCCTCATACTGGGAAATACCTAGAGATAAATCGCCCTAATAAACTGGTATTTAGTTGGAATTCACCTGTATCAACTGATGATAGTGTTGTGACAATAAGTTTTACAGCAATGGAGGTAGATAAAACTAAGATTGAGCTGACTCATGTGAGGTTTATTGATGAAGAGCGTCGTTCAAATCATGAAGGGGGGTGGTTTAATATTTTAAACAAATTAACTGATGTTATAAGTTAGCTATGTTCGATTCATTTTTGCAATGTATCGACTGGCTTAAATTCTTGAACACTTAATATTACTGAGGTAAGTAAAATGAGCAATTCAACAATATTACATATCGGAACCCTACATGCTAAACCAGAGCATATAGACAATTTAATTCAATCTTTTGAAGGTTTAAAACAAGCGGGCGGGTATATTTCACATGTATGCTATAGAGATATTGAGGATCAGAATAAATTAACACTGGTTGAAGAATGGGAAAGTAAAGTTGATCATGAAAACTTTGTAAATTCATTCTCGGAACAAGAGATGGAGCAATGGTTAAGTATGTTGTCTCAACAAGGTGAAGACTCATATTATGAGAAACTGTAAATAGTCTTCACGTGACCACGACGGCGGATTTTATAAGCTCCTTGTGTCGGATAATAACCATCTTGTACACAATAGCTGTCGCTTAGGAGGAAGGTTTATTTTAAAACCAAAAAAGTAAAAATTTCACTTTTTATTTGCCTATTATTTAATATATCTAAGTTTGAATTTTCTCTAATCTACAAGGGTGAGTTTTATTCTTGTTTTGTTAAGGAATCTCTGATCAAGTCCAATTATTTTAACCAAATCAAGAGGATCCTTAGTTTTAAACGTGTTTGATTAAAACTTGCTAAGCAAACGATTAAAAGTGAAGTTTGGTTGTTTTTTACTAAAAATGGCTAATATTTATTAACTCCACTTTAAAGCTTCAGTCCTGAACATTAACTTGAGAGAATAACAATGACAGCAAATGATAAACATAAAACACGGTGTATTATTCCAGCTAAAACTGGTGACGAAGATCTTGGGCCATTAAAGTTACTACCAGGTAAATGGGAAGGTGTTGCTGGACAAGGTTGGAATATGATTGCATTACCTTTTGCGGCAGGAGAATTTAATTATCGCGTATTGGTCAATGCTTTTGAGGAGGAGCTTAAGTTTTCAATAGTAGACAAAGCCGTTGCTAATAGGGGAATCCGAAAAAGTGGAACAGTCGATACAGATTCAGATCAATTTGTGGTGACACTTGATTATGAACAAATGATAAAGCAAACAGATAGTGAAGACTTTCCCGACAGTGGCCTAGCAGGAAAACCTGGCTTGGCAATTCACCATGAACCGGGTTTGTGGTTGCATATGGTCAACGAAACAACTAATGGCATAAATCTGGCTAGGTTAGCGACTATACCTCATGGAGACTCTTTATTGGCCTTAGGTTCAAGTTCTGAAAAAGCAGGTGCCCCCATCATTGAGCCTACTAGAGGTTTACCTATTGGAGCCGTACCTGCGGATATTGATATTAACCCTTACTTAAGTCCTTATAAACATTTTCGTGATAATCCTTTTAAAGGCGTGTTTGATCCATCAGACCCAACGGCATTATTATCAAAGGCAAATAAAGGTGTGGATATTGTAAAAACCACCACACTCTCCGTTGATACAGAAACCGAATCGGGTGGAATTAAGAATATTCCTTTTGTTACTAAGCAGGCAAATGCGGGCGCAATGAAATCGACATTTTGGATTCAAGAACTTGCAGAAAAAGATAAATACGGTAATCCAAAACTCCGCCTGCAATATTCTCAAGTAGTCATATTAGAGTTTTTCAACCGCAAAGATCAACTTCCAGGTCTTGCCCAATGGCCTCATGTAAGTATTAATACCCTAGAAAAGGTGTCTGACTAACAGAAGATAATAAGCATTCATCCTTATATATGTTTACTAACAAAATACAAACTACAGGTTTATAAAAAACCAGTAAATTCCTGAGTTATTCTTGTATGGAGGAGCCAATAGGCCTCTCCTATATCTATCCGTAATTTTTTTAATACTACTAATCTGTAGTTTGTTAATAGCAAAAACTGGGTAAACGTTGCGTAGCCACCAGCTATACGCCTAATGAGATTATGCCATCTGAAACAAAAATCCTACGTTATAATTTCGGGAAGTTATTTCATACTATTATTCCTAATAGTTAATGTGTCTAAGTTTCAATATTCTTTAATCTGCATGGGAGAGTATTAATAGAAATAACCGAGTGTAAACAGCGTAGCTTACAAGGGGAGCCAAAATAGTGTAAAGTCTAGCAATAATAGAATATACAAAAAAAGGAAAATCAATGGCATTGTTTGATGCATATAAAAATAAATCGACTTTAACAGCAGCAATAAAACAAACAGCGAAAGCTCGGGCAAGTGAAGGGGTAACAGCAGATCAATTATTTGTTAGCGCTTACGAAGGCTTTGCTGAAGTAGTTGAGGGTGATTTAGTAAGAGGTGAGGCTCTATATAATTGGGGTTTTTCATTATTGCATCAAGCAAAAAGTAAAACTGAAGAAGATAGTGTTAAGTTATATTTAAGTGCTATCACTAAGTTTTCTTTTTGTTTATTAGTTTCACCTAATCATTTGGGAGCTGCGATTGATGGTGGTGTTGCCTATATGGATTTAGCTCGGATTTTGGAAGTGAATGCGGATGATGAGCTTTATGATTTAGCGGGTGAGTTTTTTGAAAATTCTGAGAGAATTCAAAGAGGGAGTGCAGCCTATAATTTGGCTTGTATCTATGCATTACGAGGACAGAGTGAAGCTTGTGCTGAAGCATTGGCATTATCAAAAGAATGTGGCAGTTTGCCTAGTATTGATGATATGAGTACTGACTCTGATTTAGCAAAAGTGAAAAATGCAACATGGTTTATCGAATTTATTGAAACAGTAAAAGCAGGGCCTGAGCCTGTGATTGTTGACGATAATGAAGTTATTTATGATGTTGAAGGTAATGTTTTAAATAAAAAGAAAAAGAAACAAAGATTTGAAACTGAGACTGAAGTTGATGGTGTTATTTATGATGTTGAAGGTAATGTTTTGGAAAAATCTCAGCCTGAAAAACCTGTTGATTCAAGTGAAGAGAAAATAGAAAAAGAAGCTGTAGACTCTTCTGCTAGCAATCCAGAGGCTGAAACCATTGCTGCAGTTAAAACTAAGGTAGTAGGCGAGTAGACAATAATATTAATCGTTCCAAAAGTTTTCGCATGTAGCTCCTTCTCCCTCGAGGGAGAAGGCTGGGATGAGGGTGAAGTAGACTGCCAGAACTTATGGAACGATTAATATTAAGAATGACAAAAAGCCCCTAAAACAGGGTCTTTTTTTATTGTTAAGCAAGTACAACTGCTGCCTCAAGTTGTACTTGATTTCTACCTTTATCTTTAGCGGTGTACATTGCAGAATCAGCACGTTTAATTAAGGAATCAACCGTATCATTTCCTTTTAATGAACTGACACCTAGGCTTGCTGTTAATTTTAAAACTTCCATTCCATAGGCAATAGAATGATTCTCAATTTTTGAACGAATTCTCTCCGCCATTGTTGAAGCACCTTCAAGGTCTGTGTCACTTAGCAAAATAACAAACTCTTCACCTCCATAACGAAATACCATATCACTGCTACGAACGACTTCTTTTATACAGTTAGCGGCAGAGGCAAGGGCAATATCTCCACATTCATGGCCGTAAAAATCGTTCACATTCTTAAAATGATCAATATCAAAAAAAATGATGGACAGATGTCGTGCATTTCTGTGAGAAAGTTGAATTTCTCTCTGTAATGAATCATTAAATGCTGTTCTATTATTAGTCTTTGTTAAAGGATCTGTATAGGCCATTTTTAATGCTTGATTAAACAAGGTAGCATTTCTTAATGGATAAATTAATGAACAAAGCAGACTTTCTAATAACTTAATTTCATCATTTCCAAACCGCTGTCTACGCATGATTTTTAAATTACCCAGCTGAGTTTCCTCAACCTTTAATGCGTAAGTACAGGAATGTTTGGTGACAATACCTTGGCTAATATTTAGATTAAATTCATCATTTTCATAAACAAAGCCCGTGTGTGGAATCAGTGTTTTAATTTTATTGCTAAATATATTGATTAACTCATTAAATTCTAATGATGTCTGTAAAGCGCTACTAATATCGTAATGGTGCAGGTTAACTGCTTTTGATGCTTCAAAAGAGTTGTTGCTTACAATGGCTATATTTGCTGATTTTTTTTTCATGACTTATTCCTGATATGCCTTGAATAAATTGTTTATCAAGAAATAAGCTTTTATTGTGCCATTGTTTTTATTATCAATATAATCAATGGTATGGGTTGTATTATGTTGTGATATGTCAATATTTTGTCATGGGGTAGGCAAGACTTTGCCACATGAATATTTGATCGTATGATAATTTTAATATTCATTAATTGTTCAGTGACTATCAAACATAATATCCAAAGCTTAAAATAAAAAGACATTTTTTTGATATTACAGATGCCAGTAATCACAGAGTGTTTTATAATGTCGGGCTTGGTTTTTAAACTCCATTAATTAGGAAGTAATATGAAGAAAATATCGTTATTTATTTCGTTGGTTTTATTCTTTTTTTCTGCTGTTGCAACTGCACATGGCCCAGTTAGAGGGAAATTGACATTAACACTATTAATTGACGCACCTGCTGATAAAGTATGGGATAAAATCAGTGATTATGGAGATATGTCATGGCTCCCCGCGATAGCAAGTACATCAGCTGATAATGGAAATAACAAAGGCTCTGTTCGCGTTTTAACTTTAAAATCTGGTGGAACTATTACTGAAGAGTTAAAAGCTTATAAAGCAGACAAAATGTCATATAAGTATAAAATTACGGATATGAGTACGGTTAAAACAATTCAGCATGCGGGGCAAGATGAAGATGTGCCTGTTTTACCAGTAGAAAACTATCAAGCGACAATTACTGTAAAAGAAAAAGGTCGTAAATCAGTAGTGACTTGGGTTGCTACATACTACCGTGGTTATGTAAATAACAACCCACCAGAAGAATTAAATGAAGCAGCGGCTGATGCGGCTGTAACTGCTGTTTTAACTGAAGGTTTAGTTGATTTAGCGCAAAATTTTGATACTGGAGCTAATTCTTCAGAAGTTAAAGTTACTATGAGAAGATAAGACTTATCTTTAAATAATAAGAAGGGTGACTTTTATGGAAAAGTCGCCCTTTTTTTATGCAATCTATTAAGGTATTTACTTTGAAAAAAACTCTAGTTCTAAATAATAAAAGGTTAATCACCTTTATTGTGGGTATGTTATTAAGTACTTCATTAATAGCAAAGCCTTATGCCTATATAACAAATCAATTAGATAATTCTATTTCTATTGTTGATGCCTCTAATAATAAAGTGATTAAAACCATTACGGTGATGGGTAAGCCTGTAGGCGTTGCTGTTAATAATAAAAAATCACAAGTGTATATAAGTACCCCTAATGGCGGTGGTTTTTCTGTTTTAGATATTAAAACGCAGCGCAAAATTCGGGATGTGAAAGTAGGTGGTGCTTCATTAGGTATTGCTGTTGATGTGATGGGAAAACGTGTTTTTGTGGCTGATTGGTATGAAAATACTGTCTCTGTTTTTGAGACCCAAAGTTTTAAATTGATTCAAACTATTCAAGTCGGAAAATCACCGTCTGGCATGATGGTGAGTCAAGATAACCGTTGGTTATATGTGGCAAATAGGGTTGATGACTCAATTTCAAAAATTGATCTAACCACTTTAAAAATAAGCAAAACAACACAGGTTGGGAAACATCCTTTTGGTTTATCAGTTAATCATTCAGGAGAACGTATTTATACGGCTAATGTTGAAAGTGATGATGTGACAATAGTTGATGCGATTGATTTTACAAAAATAAAAACAGTAAAAGTAGGGGCTAGACCTTATGCAACAGCTTTGGCTTTGAATGATAGCTTACTTTTTGTGACTAACCAGGATGATAGTACTGTATCGGTAATTGATACTAAAACAGATAAAGTTATTTCAGTCATTGAAGTGGGTGAAAAACCTGAAGGTATTAGTACGCATCCCGATGATCAGCATATCTACGTGGCTAACTGGCTTGATAGTACGGTTTCGGTGATTGATGCAAAAACACTAAAAGTGGTTGAGACTATTGAGACAGGAGAGGGTTGTCGAGCATTTGGTTTATTTATTTCTGAGTAAACGGTGTGTTGATATGCTAGACTTCAAAAAAATAATTTAAAGCGAGATTAAAATGGCTGAAACAGTAGAAGAATTGACCGTGACTTATGAAGACGGTGGAATAGAAACAGTTAAAGAATTAGATAAAAAAGTCTTGAGTAAAGGTGCGTGGGCCACTATTATTTATCGCTATCAAGATTGGAATCGTACTAAAGAAGAGTATGGCCCAGATAAATTCACTATCCGTCGATATCAAAAACGGAATGGTGAATATTCTCAAAAATCTAAATTTAATATTTCTAGTGAAAAGCAGGCTAAAGAAATTATTGTTGCTCTGACTGATTGGGTTGAGGAAGGTTAGAGAGGCGATATTAATGTCAGGGACTGACAAACTTTGTCAGTCCCTGACATAAATGACATGAAAAACTGACAAAGCTGTCTGATAGTCATGTTTTTAGGGAAAGCCTCAATTGTTTTTATTTTTGATATCTATCTCAAAAAAAATATTTATTTTTCTTTGTTTGTTTTATTTATCAATAGCTTATAGTTTTGTTTTTTGTGAAACAATAACTTTATAGGTTTGCTTTTTTTATTGGTATGAGTGTTGCAATAGCAAGCTTATATCAATTAAGGAACCTAATAATGAAAAAACGAATATTAAATATCACCGCTTTTGCCTTTATTTTTCTTAGTTCAACGCTTCAAGCGGCTAGTATTTCTTTAAATACCCGAGCAATTGATCAAGGAATTGATAATTCTGACTTTATCAGTACATGGGGGAGGCAAACGTCAAAAATAACAACTACTTCGTTAGATGAATTTACTGGGTTTAAATCAGGGCATAATTCACTAAGTAACCTTTCTGTTGAATTTATTGTTGGGAAAACGGCTGACTGGGGATTTCGAGCTGGATTGGATGCGCATTATGGCGCTACTCTTTATTTGGATGGAATAGAAATTGGAAGTAGAACGGATGATCTATGGTGGGCAAAAAACTGGAAGCACAGTGATGTGATGAATTTACTGGGAAACAACCTAATTGCTGGTGCTCATATACTTGATATCTATTGGGCTGAAACATGTTGTAACGGTATAAGCAGTGTGGAGTTTATGACAGAGAATAGTGATTGGGAGTCCCTTTCTGTTGCAAACCTTGAGGCTGCATCTGTACCTGAGCCAGTAACGTTAGCGCTATTAGCTATAGGTATGGTTATTTTAGGTACTCAAAGCCGAAATAAAGGAAATGATTTATCCTATAAAATATTAAATATAAAGGATGAGAATGATTGAATATAGCTTATTCTAACCATTCAATAATATGGTCTTCAAGATCATCAACTTCTGATTCTTTCATTGCATAGCTACAAATTGAAACGCCAGCATCTTTTATTGTTTCGTTATTTCCAGAAACTAAGGGATGCCAAGAGGGAAGTGTTTTTCCATCAATTAATAAACGATATGAACAAGTTGCAGGTAACCAGTTATATTCCTTAAAATCATGTTGTTTTAAGTCGATACATTCAGGAACTAAGGTTGTCCGCTCTGAATAACGGGTACAGCGACAAGTATCTAAGTCTATTAAGTTACAAACTACGCTGGTAAAAAATAATTCGCCAGTATCTTCATCTTCTAGTTTATTTAAACAGCATTTTCCACAGCCATCACAAATAGATTCCCATTCCTCTGTACTCATCTCTGATAATTTTTTTGTTTCCCAAAAACTCATAATTTTATTTTTTCCATTAAATAGCATAAACAATCTTGTTTAATCACACGCTCATCAAGCGTTAGCATAGAAGGCATTGTCTTCGCATTTAATTGTAAAAGATTATTGCTCAATTTGAAAAACTTATTACTCACTTGCTCCCCTAATTCGTTAATTGCAGTGATAGGTAGCTGTTTTTTATCAATGACTTGTCCAATAGGGGTGCCTATGGGAATCTCGGTGAAGTTCATTTTTTCTAGGCTTTTAGTTAAGAGTAATTCAGCTGAAGGGTCATCAAAACTAAAATGGATATTGTCGTTTATTTTTACTTGTGCAACGGTATGATAAATATCAATATCCTGAGAGGGGACAGGGTGCTCAGCTAATTTTGAAAGATGTAAGCAACTATTTAAATATTCAAAAGCATGGTCAACTCCGTGCGGCTGTCCAGGTTTACCACACTCTAAAGTGACAGCAGGGCATACTTTTGCAAAAGCGCCACTCTGAACCCCTTTGGGACGAGTAAAATAAACGACTAAACGACCAAATAGGTTGGCAAGTTGTAAAAACTGATGGTCTAAGCTTGTGATGCAAGCATAGTGAGGGTTTAAGCCTGTATTATTATGGATATCTATACTGGCAAAAACTTGTTTTTTTGCCATAGTTTCGACAATTTCCTGGGCTATTTTAGTTTCTGGTGTGCATGGAAGTTCGGTACCTGGCCAGATGCGGTTGAAATCAGGTTGTTCCGCTAATCGCCTTAAACCCTGTTCGGCTGCTGCAGTATTGCCTAAATAAAAAGACAAGGCACGTGGTAACTGTTGATTTTGATATTTTTTTAGCAGTTTTTGTAATGCTAGAAACCCTGTTGTTTCATTGCCGTGAAGCAATACAGAAATAAACAAGGGATGTTTCTGTTTACCCGGCAAATGGAATAAGGTGGGTTCGGGTAGCAGAGAGTGTATTGACTGAGCATCAATATTTAATAGATCCTTGGGAATACTATCAACTTGTTGTAGGTGCATTAAAGAGTGCCCCATTCACTAATAGGTTGATTTGATTGTTGATGCTTTAAATAAGATTCTGTCATTAATTTTAAATTGTCTGATAGTGCTATATCCTGACTTCTTTCTTCAATAAACTGGCGCTGCCAATAACAACCATTTTGTTTATTATTAATACGTTGTAAAATAATCATTAAGAAATCTTCTGTATCACATGTGGTGATGCCCAATGATTTTAAACCAAGAATGGCTCGAGGAATAAGCTCAGTTCGTAATAAAGATTGCAGGCGGTGTTTGTGACCATCCAGCCATACAATATGGCTGTCTAAGCCATGTCTTGATGCCTGGTAAAAGTTGTCTTTAGCTTGGGGGAAGGGGAGATGTAGGCCTTTTTCCATTATTTCATCAGCCAAGTTTTTAGATAAGCCGTAAAAAAAAGCAGCATTAGCGATAGAGTCAAGTGTTGTTGGGCCCGCCGCTGGCGAACGGTGTTCAACTCTTATATGAGGTGTGCCATCATCATCAAATCCGATTAAAGGTCTATTCCAACGCCAAATAGTGCCATTATGTAGCCTTAAGTGTTCGAAAGCTTCAGGATTGGAGTTTAAGTTTGCGGGTAATAATATGGGGAAATGATCCAAGTTTTCAGTGAAACATTCCATAATTGAGTGCCTAGCATAGTCAGTACCAAAGCTGACTCGTCTTATCGGACCTTGTGCTGCCCCATTAAAGCCGCCTGTTTCAATGGCTTGTTCAAATAAAGGGATTCGAGACTCATGCCATAAGTTTTTCCCAAATAAAAAGGGAGAATTAGCACACAGTGCAACCATCGGTGCTGAGGCAATAATGGATGCGTTATAAAAGTGATGTGCAGTATCAAAGGGGAGTTGAATGTGAATTTGAAATGAAGTCGTGGCAGACTCAAGCATTACATCATGGTGTTCAATTTTAAGGTGTTCAGCACCGACTATATCTAAATTTATGGGTTTGCCGCGGGATTGCAGAATTTGTTCATTTAAGGCGCGATAGCGATTTAGATCGGACATATTTGCTAGTGATAATTCACTTTGCTTTAAAGTAGGCAAAGTGCCAATCATCATTAACTGGCTGTCTAGAGTGTTTGCATGCTGAAAAGCACAATCCCAAGTTGATTGTAATTGTTTATGCATGCGGCTGAATACATCGCCTGCCAAGGGTGTTGGGCTACTGTTTAATTCAATATTAAATTTGGCTAGTTCCTCAAAAGCTAAGGGATTGTTTAGAGTAGCTAAATAATGTGCGTTAATGGGGGCTGGTTGCATTTTTTTGTCTAACAGCCAGGCCTCAATTTCAAAACCTGCAACAGGCGAGCGAGTTGAGAACTTTTTTTGCTCAATCATTTTTTTTAGTAAAGCCGTTTCTTGATTGAGTTTTTGGTAAAAACGATCAAAATCACTATTATCAAATTGTGAAAAAGAAATTTCTTGTCCCATGATTAGCCTTAGTGGTATCGATAGTACATGGTAGTTTTATTTTCTGTATAAGGTCAAGATAATTACTAAAGGTAAACTGAAATTTGTCATAATTTTTATGATTATGAAGGGTAGTAGAGTGGTTTGTTTTTAATATTGAAAAGTTCTAATAAATAGCTATACTAAGTAAAACCTTACAAAAAATAGGTCTTGTATGAATATTTTATTTAAAAATATCCCTATAGGAGTTTCTAGGCAGGAATTGGTAGAATTTATAGAGTCAACATTTAATGTTGAGTCTGATGATGACCTTGGCCTGAAAGTCGCTGTTTGCTCTGTTGAAATGCTAGAAAGGCAGGATAGTTTTTGTCACCCCATTGAGCAGTATGGCATTGTAAGGGTTTGTCCCCCAAAACTTGCAAAGAAAGTAATTAGGCAATTAGATGGTTGTCTTTTTAACAAATTAAAGATAACTGTTAGAGAGTATTTTAATCGATCTGCCGTTAATGACCCGAGACTAACCCTTTTAGATACGCCAGAGGTGATTATGGAGAAAAGAGTTAGTGATAGAAGAAGGCACTCTTTGATTTATTCTAGACAAATATAAATTAGTGGCAACTGCCCTTAAATATTAGTTCCTGTATTATTCTACCTACGGGTTTCAGCCCTAGTGTGTTGCTCTATCCTCAAAGATTACCTGGTATTTTATTGCAGGGTTTTCTGAAAAGTTAGGGTCTAGATATTTTATCTAAAACAGAGGCTCAAGTTGATAAAAGGTAAATAGTATTTTGTTGTTAATAGCTCCATAAGTATTGCTGTATTTTTAATGCTGGAAGACTCCTAAATATGTAAAATAAAGATAAGGAAATCTGTTAGAATAAACCTTATAGTTTGTATATCTATTCAAATTATTACGACTATTGTTTTTAAAAAAGTTATTATTCGCTTTGGGGAGCGAGGTAGGTAGCTCAAGTCTAAAATAATAGACTGTGCTATTTGTATTTTTTTTGAAAAATATAGCTAAATTTAATAATGCCTTGAAGCAGTCTTCAGTCTTCAGCCTTAATCCTTGCACCCTGATTTAAACGATATAAATTTAACAAAACACAGTTTCTGGATGTTTTATATTTTAAGATGCATGACGATGATTTAACCTTATGTCATTGTATGGGAATTACTAAATCTACCATACAAGACGCAATTGACGCGGGTTCTTCAACTTTTTCTGAATTAGTTGACAAGACTCAGGCGTCTACAGGTTGTGGTTCTTGTGCCATAAAATTACATGAAATGCTGGGAGATAAAGTTGAATGGACAGCCGTCAGAGTTAAAAAGTGTCATTCTATTGCTCAAGATATAAAGTCATTTCGATTGCTTGCATGTGATAAATCCTATCAATTTCCAAAACATCAGTCTGGGCATCATATTCTTGTTAAAGCAAATATAGACGGGCAATGGGTTGCTAGGCCGTATGCTATTACTTCTATGCGTTCAGAGCTTAACTATAGAGAAATTACCATTAAAAGGAAGCCGGATGGGGTGCTTACCGAGTGGTTATTTAGCCAGAAACTACCGATAGACCTACTTGTTTCTGATCCTCAAGGTGAAAAGTTTTTTAATATAGAAAATAACGCTAGACCTATCATTTGTTTTGCAGGCGGAATAGGTATTACCCCTGTTATTTCTGCTTGTCGATCTATTTATAAAGAAAAGTTAAAGTATGATCGTTTTCATATTGATTTCTCTATGGTTGGAAGGGCTAAATTTTCTAAACAAGCACAAATTGAATTTAAAAAGCTGATTACAAATACAGAGGAATTTTCAGTAAATTTAAGAAATACTGCGGTTGAAGGTAATATTTGTTTTGAGGATGTAAAACAAATTGTTAGCAAAGCACGATTAAATACGCTTTATTATATTTCGGGGCCTGTTGGGTATGAGTTACATGTTCAGAAGTGTTTATTAAACGCGAATGTTAAAGAACATAATATTTATCCTTTAACAAGTAAAAACCTGTCTGATAAAGTTGCGCGTTCAAAGGTAAGTACACAACATAGTTTCAATCTTTATTGCTATATTGGGATTTTTTTGTTTTTAAGTTATGTAATTCAGGAGAGCATAAATCTTAAAATTCCAGCATTAGAGGCTTTGCAATTACAAGAATATTATAAACGCTGGACAGGGTATGGTTTGCTTGCTTTTTTTTCTTTTCAATGGAGTTATCCACTGGTTCGATTAATTAGAGAAAATAAGGGGTTCCTTGCTTATCAGAAAATACATAAAGTGAGCGGTGCTTTTGCCCCCGTTATACTTTATCTACATTCAACAAAGATTGGGTATGCATATTTGTTGGTTTTATCACTAGCCTATCTGGTAAATTTTTTATTGGCTTTATGTAATAGGGATAATTTTCAGGCTTTTTTTGAGAATCAAAAGGTTTATAAGACCTGGCTGGGAGTTCATGTTTTTTTATCAGTGATGGTGACAAGTTTAATGTTTTATCATATTTTTATTGCTTTTTCTTACTCGTGATTTAATACCTTATGACAGCTAAAGCGTACGGTTATTTAGTGGGACTCTGTTTGTCTGTGATAATGATTTTTTTGTTATTACAGCAAGATGTGGATACTTGGCATAGTTCAGGGCCATTAAACCCGGGTCATGAAAAGTTGGCTTGCAATGAGTGTCATATTTCTTCAGATGGAACAATTCGACAACAGCTTCAAGCAAACGTGCAGTATTTATTGGAAGATAGGAAAACTGAAAGTGATTTTGTATACATAAAAATAGGTAATAAACAATGTGTTGCATGTCATGAAAGAGAAGATGATCATCATCCTAGTTATCGATTTAACGAACCTAAATTTAAAGAAGCACGAGAGTTAATTCACCCTGAGTTATGTATCTCATGTCATCAGGAGCATTTGGCAAAAAGAGTGAGTCAATTTAACCCCACTGATTGTCAGATTTGCCATAAAGAAATGCATATTGAAGAGGATTCAATCACAGTGCCTCATCATGAATTAATTGAAAGGAAAGATTGGGATACTTGTTTGGGGTGTCATGATTTTCATGGAAATCATGATATAAAAATTGAAAAAACTGTAGGACGGCATATTAAGTTTAATAGAATATTGGATTATTTTAATACAGGGTCTTCTCCTTATTCTGGAGATATTATTAATAAAGCAAAGGAAAGTATCTATGAAAAATAAGTTTTTTATTGTGAGTGTGCTTATCTTGATAGTGCTTTGTATTTATTTGTTTAAAACAGCACCTGAACCTTTACCTGATAGAGAAATTAAAGTAGGAAGTCAGTTTCCGGTCAGTGTGTTATTTCAAGTTGTTGCAGCTGAAAATGCAGTAGCCCGAAAAATATACACCACGAAAATTGTAGGAAAAGGAAAAGAAGGTGAGTTAAAGTTCAGTGAAAAATGGAAAAATAAAACGATAGATGCGGGCCCATTACCAGCCCTTTTTTTACGAGAAGTGTCTATGAATCTCGAGAAAAGCTCTGTTCCTTTAGGTCTTTTTTTGGGGTCAGATTTTCCTATTGTATCAACTAATAAATTTTCAGGGCTTCAAGTGGAAAAGTTTTTGCAGCTTAAGCAGCATTTAGCCCCTGTATTTTTTTATTCAGCGGATATTGAAAGATATGTGGCGATGTTTCCTGATTATGCTATTTCTGAAGGCTGTGTAAAATGTCATAACGAACACCCTAATACCCCTAAAAAAGATTGGAAATTACACGAGATGATGGGGGCTACAACGTGGTTATACCCAGATGAAACAGTGTCGTTAGAGGAAATAATAGAGGCTGTTTCTGCTATACGCAAAGGTATTACCGTTGCGTATACGAAATATTTAGATAAAAGTAAACGATTCCAAAGGCCTCCTGATATTGGTGATAAGTGGCCAGAGCAAGGTTATTACCTTCCAAGCAGTCAAGTTTTCCTGACGGTTTATGAAAAAGAAGCTTCTTTACAAACAATGAGTATCTTGTTGTCTAATAGTAATTTAAATGCAACTCTTGATTTTTAGCTAAGTCATGGTGGTTATCAAAAAGGGTGTGCAGAATACATATGAACAAGAACGATATGAAAAATGACTGAGACAATTAGCATGTAAAAAAGAGGAATGTGGAGAAAAAACCAAATGCTAAAAATACGTTCATAAAAAGTGTAAGAGGCTATTTTTCGCACGGTATCATAATGAGCCGTTAAAAAATGATGGGCTTTATGAAATGTTTTCTTATATTTATCTGGGCTCCACTTTTCTTTTACAGCCATTTGTTTGCATGCTGCTTTTAACTGTTTTTTATTGAGGGCGTACGATACTCTGGTCACCGTATTTAACGAAACCATTCTCAAAAAACATTTTATTAAACCAGACGAATCTATTTGAATATTATCATTATGGATTAATATTTTATTAAATAGATCAGGGTTTTCCTCGTGTAGATTTGATAATTCGTTTTCGGTAAGTAGTTTGTCTAGTTGAAGGTGCTCAAGTGCAGCCTCATGTTTATATATTCCGTATCGAATTTTATCGTGAACATAACGTCCAACAAAACCACTAACCACCACCACCAGCATACTAATAACGGCAACTTTTTCATTTTGTGATGTACCGATACTAAAATTACAATGATATAAAGTAAGAACGGGTCCGTAGATGCCTAAAATCATATGGACAGTAAACCAATTACGAATTTCTCCCCATGTTCGCATTGATTTTAAGCGTTTTCTTAGAGAATAAAGTAAGGTAAAAAGCATCATGGCGCTGCCAATAATACCAAGAAAATATCCCGCTCCTGATTCAGCTGTTATGTAATTACCTAAATCATTTGTCCAGCCAAAATATATCACTATGAGAGTAACAATGGTAAATATAATCGGACCTGTTTCAATACCTTGAGAAAGAAACATAAGGTCTATTTCTTGTTGCCTTTTTTCTAAAACAAGGGATTCTTGTTCTTCTTGTTCAGTTTTTTTTATTGCTTGTTTATTCATTTGAATGAAGTTCCGTCTAATTTTCTGTGTTAAATGACACTATTGCGAGGATTTAGGATTTGTGAATAATAATAGTATGACTTGTGATTAGTCAAACTCAAATATTTTTTGAAACAGTAGTTTGTCATTTTAATTATAAAGAGTAAATATTATGGTGTAAATTTTGCTTAAATATTAATTAAGATTTAATAAATAAAGTAGAAAACATGATTTTTCAAAACCAATACAATGTTTTAAATGAGCTTTTTCAAGAAAATATCCTTATGTTGGTTTATTTGGTTCCAATGCTCATTATTTCGCTCATATATTTATATTATAAAAAAAGAGTACACATAAAATCGGTTAAGGTACTTAGTGAGTCGATTGAAGATGGCATGATGCACCCAGCCTCATTGCACCCGATCATTAACCATAACCGTTGTATTGGTTGTCGGGCATGTAATATTGCTTGTCCAGAAAGTAAATATGATGTTTTGGGGATGATCGATAATAAAGCAGTATTGATAAATCCAGCAGGTTGTATTGGTCATGGTCCATGCAAAGATGTATGCCCTGTTGATGCGATTACTCTTGTTTTTGGAACAGAGGAACGTGGGGTTGATATTCCCAATATGGCATCTAATTTTGAAACTAATGTCCCTGGTGTCTTTTTGGCAGGTGAAATAGGTGGAATGGGGTTGATACACAATGCTATTAATCAAGGTGTGCAAGCAATGGATTCTATTCATAATCTGGTGAAAGGTTCGCATGATAATGAATTGGATGTTGTGATTGTTGGTGCTGGACCTGCCGGTATAGGGGCTTCTTTAGCCGCGATGAAAAAAAACCTTAAGTTTAAAACCATTGAACAAGATTCTTTGGGAGGGGTTGTGGCGCATTATCCGCGAGGTAAATTGGTGATGACTGCGCCTGTTGAATTACCACTAGAAGGGACGGTTGATATTATTGAGACAACAAAAGAGGATTTGTTGGA
>Ga0105353_1000079_pt1 | contig 57896 bp, 46 predicted proteins | sample EN1Hudsemesocosm_2_FD_83657 | JGI IMG/M metagenome (GOLD analysis project Ga0105353, IMG submission 83657) | Methane-oxidizing microbial communities from mesocosms in the Hudson Canyon - EN10B Hudson Canyon | ecosystem: Environmental > Aquatic > Marine > Cold seeps | place: Hudson Canyon...
GAAGTCGATTCAGAGTCGAGGCGTAATACTCGCCTCATCACTGGGAATACTGGCGGTGAGTATTACCTTAATCAGCTCTGGCCGAATACAATCGGATTTTTTCCCGCAACCTGAAAGCCACATTATTTTAGGTAACGTCAAGTTTGCTTCAGGCACGCCACCCGAAAAAGTCAGAGAATTTGGTCTTCATATGGAAAAAGCGCTGCATCAGGCAGATGAAACGTTCAGGCAATCAGGCCGTATAACAGAAGATACCAGCCTGGTGATACACAGCGTATTAAGAATTAACCAGGCCAGCTTTGATGGCGGGCAAAATAAGTCGACAGGAGAACAGTATGCTTCGGTGCATGTTGAACTCCTGACCCCTGATGCGCGAGAAATTCGCAACCCTGAGTTTATTGCCGCCTGGCAAGAACAGATCATAAAGCCTGACGGGATCGAACAATTCAGTATCTCCAGCCCAAGAGGCGGCCCCCCAGGAAAAGATATTGATATATTCCTGACAGGACAAGAGCCCAGCATACTTAAAGCCGCTGGTGAAGTTGTTGCCACAAAGTTAAAATCTTATGTCGGTGTGCGCGATATTCAAGACGACCTGCCTTTTGGCAAAAGCCAGTATTTATACTCGCTCACGCCTTTGGGTGAGTCACTGGGTTTAACAGTTTCAGATGTTGGCAGTCAGCTTCGTGCCGCTTTTGACGGACAACTGCTGCAAGTTTTCTACGATGAAAATGAAGAAGTAGAAGTACGTATATTACTGCCCGATGAAGAACGAAACTACGCGCGTACTTTGGATAACTTCCCTATTATTACCGCGTCAGGCGAGATGGTCCAGCTAAGCAATGCCGTTAAGCTCACGGACCGAAAAGGCCTTGATCTGGTGCGTCATACCGAAGGTAAATTAGGCTTACATATCACGGCCTCGGTTGATTCTAACGAGAACAATGCCAATGTCATTATTGACGAATTGAGCGAAACCTTTTTGCCCGAGTTAAGCACCGAGTTCGGTTTAAAAGTTAACCTGAAAGGTCGATCTGAAGAGCAGGCCCAAACACGCAAAGACATGATGCTGGGCGCGAGCATTGGCTTCACGCTGATCTATATCATATTAGCCTGGGTGTTTGGTTCATACTCCTGGCCTTTCGCTGTTTTATTAGCCATTCCCCTGGGTGTATCGGGTGCGATTTTAGGTCACTGGTTGCTTGGACTGAATCTGACCATGCTCTCTTGGTTTGGCTTTTTTGGTTTATCAGGCATTGTCATCAACGACGCGATTATTCTGGTCACCTTTTATCGGGAACTCCGCGAACAAGGCCAACCCGTTAAACAAGCCATTGTTGATGCCTCTTGCCAACGTTTGCGTGCGGTGCTGCTCACATCACTGACCACCATTGCCGGTTTGTTACCGCTATTATTTGAAACCTCACTACAGGCTCAATTCTTGATCCCGATGGCGGTGAGTATTTCATTTGGTTTGGCCTATGCCACCGTACTTATTTTGTTTGTGATACCCGCATTGGTATCACTAATAGAAGAAGTGAAGAAGAAGATACAAGCTATAAGAGACGCAAGAAATGAAAAACGAGCCCTGGCGCAAGTAAGCTCATAACAAGTAAGGTAAAAAATTCTAAGCACCGAAACGATCATGTTTCGGTGCTGTTGGCGTATCAGCCAATACAGTTTTTGAAATAAAAACTACAATAAATCAGTCAACAAAATACCCACACCTACGCGTTCAGTATTATGACTGTAATCAACCAGGCTTTCGCCATAACCGTTAAAATATTGGATATAACCTTTTAAGTGCCCCATTAAGGGAAAACTCCAACCCAGCTCGATCGCGCCTTTATTATCTGCGCGAAGATTATTACGTCCCATCAAACTGAATTCATGATTATTCCAACGATAAGCTGAACGCAATTCAAAGTGCCCCATAAATTTCTCAATATCCGGGTTATCGTCGCCATTGGTATCGTCTGCATCTTCTTTGGTATCTTCTTTAAGCCGAAACCATGGGCGCAGGCTTACAGCAAAACCTTCTTTCTCAAATAAAAAGCCTGCATATATCCGATTCCAGCTCCGAGATAAAAGCTGAGTACGACCATTAGATTGATGCTCAGCGCCCAAGACCAAACCCGTATTACCCCCAAATGGCTGCCACTTAAGACCCGTTAAGTAAAACAATTCTGGTTGGTAGTTTGTCTCACGAAAAGGTGCTGAAATATCTCCGGCATATAACTGCCACCATGATTGCAGCGTGACACCAAAATACAAAGCATCTGAACCTGTAATAATAGGCTCACTGGTTAGGGGGACTTTAATGCTAAGCTGAAACTTGGCTTCATAATTCTTCAGGTCTTCTTTCCAACCACCAAAAGCCTCATAGGCATCCCGATTTACTTTGTCACTATACGTATAGGGTAAAATATAGTTTTGTTTGTGAGCCGTAATACTGTGCCGATTCCATTGAGTTTGCCTTTCAGACAAAAAACGCTTACTAATCGCGCCATTCGTGACACCGTCTTCGCTGGCTGTTTGAATTAAGGCGAGACAGCTATCTCTTATTGCTTCAATTGGTTCGTTATCCCCTGCCCCAGAAACTTTTAACAATATACAGTCATCATAAGATGCTGCGCTGGCATAAGAAACTAAACAGCATAGTATCGAAAACACTAATGTTTTTTTCATAGTCAGGCCATAATTTAAAAAATCGTTTCGCCGTCACTTACTTCAGAAAAGCAAGGTATTGCACCAAGCTCCACACCGTAATTGAAGCATTTCAAACTAGAGTATAGTTCAATAAAATTACTGTAAATAAACTAAAAAACAGGTCGTATTCAAATTCATTTAACGAATATAGTTTTGGTAAAAAACCATAAAGGTAACTATCTTAATTTAATAGACCAACGCAGTATCAGTTGACTGTACCCATGCATAAGGTATCAGCCCGAAATTGAAATAATTCAATAATCATTAATTTTCAATAAGCAATCAATTATGAGAGCGACATGAAAAACAACCGGGTGCCGAAACACAGTTTCGAATTATTATTCTCCAGTTTACTCGCTGTACTACTACTGCCGCCGGTATTTTCTTTACAAAGTGAAGTCCTCATTAAAGTCGCGCTAACCTGTGTATTGATTAGTAGTTTGTATATTGTCACCGATGACAAGCCCGCTTTAATTTTTGGCGGTGTACTTGCCGCTATTGCTACATTTACCAGCTGGGGTGAAGGTTTTATTACTATCGAAGGCCGTTTCATTTATCTAAGTATCACCTACATTATTTTCTTTAGTTACATCTGTTTCTTCTTATTACGTTTTTTGATCCACTGTCGAAAAGTGTCTTCAGATATAATCTTCGCCGCCATGTGCCTTTATGTATTTATTGGTAATATTTGGACCTTCATCTACACATTAATATTCTTTATATACCCCGGCGCTTTCGCCATTCCTGCTAGTTTAGAAATTACTCTTGGTGCAAGTTACTCTCAGATTATCAGTACTTTTTCATATCATAGTTTTGTTACCTTGACGACTTTGGGTTATGGCGATATATCACCTATTCACCCTGCGGCTAGAGCATGGGTCTCAGTAGAAGCTATTATTGGCCAGTTTTATCTTGCTATCGTATTAGCCAAGTTAGTTGGATTAGCCGCCTCTGAAAAGAGTTAAAAAAAGATATAAAAGAGTGCGGCCAGAAAGACCTAGGCATAAAAGAAATTATGAGATAACAGCTAAACTCTCTTATGGGTTTTCAAAAAAAATGTCAGTGAATTTGAAAACTAGCAAGCACATTTCCCACGTGAAAATAATCTAGTGGATATATCATTATGTTCAAGTGGTTAAATAAAATAGATGATGACGCCGTATATCTAGCAAAAGATAAGGGGCGTAATCGAATTGAAGCCGTCGAGTACGCCAATTAAAGCACTATTTTGCCAAGCTCGAAAAAATGGCTTTTGCATCTTGTTCCCAATTAGCGATCATGTCTGCAAGGTGCACCATGCTTAATTGCTCTTCGTCATTCTCGAGCTGCGCGCCTTCTCCTTTTCGAACCGCCGTTGCCAGTAACTCATTCGTTTGGCTATCCGTTACGGCTACCTCCAGAAACACGTCAACATCCTGATCTCTTGTACCTGTTGCTACCTTTCCTATCCCTAACACTAATGCGATAGGCAAAATCTCAATAGGTCTCATGCCTTCCATGCTATGTGCAACGCCAGTAATAGCAGGTTTGATATGAAGCACGCCGTCTCCTGGCTGCTCAACGACTTTAAACGAGCCTTGTGTGGCATTCATTATTGCTTTGTCGACGGACCAAGAGAGTTGACGAAGTAATGTATCACTTACCTGCTCTGTCGCTTTTGGTTCTGGATATAAAATAGTTTTATCCAATATAATCGAGTGATAAGCTTTAGCTGAAATTTTGTCACTAACCCAGCGAAGCGTCTCTCCCCCGCTCGCGGTATCAACTTTCACTAATTTTGAATAGTCCCCTAAATAACCTGAATACTGCTCCTTAGACACATAATTAGAAGCGCAAGCTACAGTTAATATGGTCAGTACAACGACTAAAACTTTGAATAGTGTTTTCATGATAAAATTATTCCTTTTATTTTCGTGAAATAACCACGCTAGATATTTGTTCGTGCTGCCCCTCATTTAACACTTGTTATAGTTCATAAAGTAAATTTAAACCAGTTACGCTTCCCATACCGCCTTGTGACTCTATATTCAGGAATTAGTATGTTCCGAATTAATATGTATCGATAGCAAGGTAGCTATCACACTCGCCTCACTATCAAAACAACTTAATTGTTTGACTCTTCTAACATCTAAGCTAGACTTAATTCGTGCCTTTTTTTGATTCCGGCACAACTATAACGACTATACAGTTAAGCCCAGCGGTAACACTTACTAAACGTTTTCTATAGAACACGAACAAGTGAGATCAGTCTTATGTCTGAGCGCATTAATCTTCAACGAAGATCGTTACTGAAAGGCTCATTTACGCCTAGCGTATCCTTATTACTCCCCCCTTGGTCGGTTAATCAGGCCCACTTTCTGGACACTTGTACCCAATGCAGCAAATGCTTGGAGGCATGCTCAGAAAATATTCTAATACCCGGTTCAGGTGGTTTCCCTACGCCAAGTTTCATAGACAGTGAATGTACCTTTTGTGGAGACTGTGCAATTGCCTGCCCGACAGGCGCATTAAATTACGATGAAGAAATTACACCTTGGCAACAAGCCCCCATCGTCAATAGCCAATGCCTGACCCAAAAAGGCGTAGTCTGCAGAAGCTGTAGCGAAGCCTGCGAACCTGAGGCAATCACATTTAATTGGGGTACCACGCCGGGCGTTACTAGAGGGGTTGCCACTCCTTTTGTAAATAACGATTTATGCTCTGGTTGCGGAGCTTGCATTAGCATCTGCCCAAACGAGGCACTAACAATGCAGGTAAGTTCTGACAAAGAAGACTTCGCTATAGGCGCAAATACTGAGGTTTTAAGTATTCGCAGCTCTACAAGCAAAACAGGTTGATACGCAAATGAAGACAAGCCATTGCCATAAGTATTCAGATAACACTTACAGTGTCGCCGGACTAATCGTTCATAGTAAGCCGATAAATCTCAGCACAGTCGCAACTCGTTTAGCAACCTTATCGGGTGTAGAAATTCATGCTCGAAACGAAACAGGCAAATTAGTGGTCACCATCGAAGAACAACCCGGCGAGAGATTTATTATCGATCGTATTACCGAGATTAATAATACCGACGGCGTCATTAGTACTTCATTAGTATTCTCTCAGTCAGAGTAACTAAGTCCTTATTGTGTCGTAGATGCTACTAACCTCTACCTGGAGGAGTAAAATGAAACTAAGTAGAAGGAATTTCATTAAATCCAATGCTGTAGCAGCCACAGCAGCAGCAGCTGGCGTCGCAATTCCCGCAACGGCCTCAAATTTAATTACGACATCCAGTGACACAGCCATTAAGTGGGATAAAGCACCCTGCCGATTTTGTGGCACTGGCTGTAGCGTGTTGGTCGGTACTCAGGAAGGTCGCGTAGTGGCCACTCAAGGCGATCCAGAAGCGCCGGTTAATAAGGGACTAAACTGCATAAAAGGTTATTTCCTGTCCAAGATCATGTATGGCCAGGACCGCCTGACTCAGCCTTTACTGAGAATGACAGACGGACAATATGCTAAAGAAGGTGAGTTTACCCCAGTTTCCTGGGACACAGCCTTTGATATCATGGCTGAGAAATTCAAAGCGGCTTTGGATAAAAAAGGCCCTACCTCCATCGGCATGTTTGGCTCAGGCCAGTGGACAGTCATGGAAGGTTATGCCGCATCCAAATTAATGAAAGCTGGTTTCCGCACCAACAACATTGACCCAAATGCCCGCCACTGTATGGCTTCTGCTGTAGGTGGTTTCATGCGAACATTTGGTATAGATGAGCCAATGGGATGTTATGACGATCTTGAAGAGGCCGATGCTTTTGTCTTGTGGGGTTCGAATATGGCAGAAATGCACCCCATTTTATGGACTCGCCTAACAGACCGCCGTCTCAGCAACCCACATGTACGTGTACACGTACTGTCTACCTTCAAACATAGAAGCTTTGAGTTAGCAGACAACCCGATGATATTTACGCCGCAATCTGACTTGGCTATCCTCAACTTTATTGCCAATTACATTATCCAAAATAATGCCGTAGATAAAAACTTCGTCAGCAAACATACCCGCTTTAAAGAAGGTGTAACTGATATAGGCTATGGACTTCGTCCTGAACACCCTCTGGAACAAAAAGCCAAAAACTCCGGCAAAGGTGGTTCAAAAGATATGAGCTTTGAACAATATGCCAAGTTTGTATCGACTTATACCCTGAACTACACCCATGAAATAAGTGGCGTACCAAAAGATAACCTGATAAAACTCGCCCAGTTATATGCTGACCCTAAAGCCAAAGTTGTTTCGTATTGGACGATGGGTTTCAACCAACATACTCGCGGAGTCTGGGCTAACAACCTGGTGTATAACATTCATTTATTGACCGGCAAAATTTCTAAACCCGGTAGTGGGCCGTTCTCCCTCACCGGCCAGCCCTCTGCTTGTGGTACAGCGCGAGAAGTCGGTACTTTTTCACACCGTTTACCTGCCGACATGGTGGTCAATAACAAATCCCATCGAGACAAGACTGAAAAGATCTGGAAACTCCCAGAAGGTACGATCCCGGCTAAACCCGGCTATCATGCTGTTTTACAGAACCGTATGCTGAAAGACGGCAAACTGAATGCTTATTGGGTCATGTGCAACAACAACATGCAAACGGCTCCCAACATGAATGAAGAGGGCTACCCTGGTTATCGAAATCCGGAAAACTTCATTGTGGTCTCTGACCCATACCCAACGGTGACCGCACAAGCGGCCGACCTCATTCTTCCGACATCGATGTGGGTTGAGAAAGAAGGCGCTTACGGTAACGCCGAGCGACGTACTCAGTCCTGGTATCAACAAGTTAAAGGCCCCGGCCAATCTAAATCAGACCTATGGCAGCTCATGGAGTTCTCCAAACGCTTTAAGGTTGAAGAGGTCTGGCCTGAAGAGTTAATTGCAGATAAACCTGAGTATAGAGGAAAAACACTCTTCGACATTCTTTATCAAAACGGCCAGGTGGATAAATTTAAACTGGATGAAATACCTGCAGATCGTCTTAACGATGAAGCCCGCGAAGTTGGTTTCTACGTTCAGAAGGGGCTGTTTGAAGAATATGCTAGCTTTGGTCGCGGAAAAGCCCATGACCTTGCGGACTATGAAATGTACCACAAAGCACGTGGTTTAAGGTGGCCCGTTGTGAATGGGAAAGAGACCTTATGGCGCTTCCGAGAAGGTTATGACTCTTATGTCCCAAAAGGTGAAGGCGTTCGTTTTTACGGCAAACCAGACGGCAAAGCCTGGATATTCGCCTTGCCATATGAGCCACCGGCTGAGTCACCTGACGAGGAGTATGATCTATGGCTAAGCACGGGCCGTGTTTTAGAACACTGGCATAGCGGCACCATGACTCGTCGGGTACCCGAGCTGTATCGTGCTTTTCCTGATGCGGTGCTGTTCATGCATCCAGATGATGCGCTAGAACGTGGCATACGCCGAGGCGAGGAAGTAACGATTGCATCGAGACGTGGCGAAGTTAAGTCTCGTATCGAAACTCGAGGTAGAAATCGACCGCCAAAAGGCCTGGTATTCATGCCTTTTTTCGATGCAGGCCAGCTAACCAACAAGTTAACACTGGATGCAACGGACCCATTGTCCAAAGAGACTGATTACAAAAAATGTGCAGTTAAGGTGATGAAAGCCTAATACATGGCGAGGAGATAATTATGAAAATACTATATCCAATTTTTGCCTTTTTCAGCTTACTTATTGGCGCATTTGTTATTGGCACAGCCTGGGCCGATATTGGTGGCGTACAGTCGCTTCGCGGTTCAGTTGAGCTCGATGCAAATAACACATCTGAAGAGTTAAAAAGAGTACCAAGAGACAGAGAAACCTTTGAACGGGATTACTTACACCAACCCCCCCTTATTCCACATCAGATACGTGGCTACAGAATAGACATTAACAGCAACAAGTGTCTGTCATGCCATAGCTGGCACAACTACAAAAAATCAGGCGCAACCAAAATTAGCCTTACACATTTTGACACCCGAGACGGACAACAGCTGTCAGATGTATCACCGCGTCGTTACTTCTGCAATCAATGCCATGCCCCCCAATCCGATGCAAAACCTCTAGTAAAAAATAATTTTATTCCGGTAGGTCCTCTTGCAAAATAAAACAAATATTGCCCGTTGCGCCTTACTATTCATCGCCTAATTGGCAAGGTCTATAAAATAGACATAAGTACATTACATGGTGACATTGCTATAGATAAAAAAGTGGGGAGCTAGCGTATGACAAATCAAAAACTAAATTTGCTCAAGCGTTATTGGTTGCTACTAAAGCGCCCAAGTACAATTGCGATGGGCCTTATTCTCTCTTTTGGCTTTGTAGCTGGCATCGTATTCTGGGGCGGTTTCAATACAGCGCTTGAACTGACCAACACCGAGCCATTCTGTATCACTTGTCACGAGATGGAAGCAAATGTCTACCAGGAATATAGAGAAACGATTCACTATAGCAACCGTTCAGGCGTTCGAGCGACCTGCCCTGATTGTCACGTACCCAAAGACTGGACACATAAGCTCATTCGAAAAATTGCGGCCAGCAAAGAGGTGTGGGGTAAATTAACCGGGCTAATAAATACCCGGGAGAAGTTTATTGAGCATCGTAAAAGCATGGCCATGAGAGAATGGAAGCGAATGAAAGATAACGACTCACGCGAGTGCCGAAACTGTCATAACTTCGAATACATGGACTTTAGCGTACAGGGCCGTCGCTCAGTAAAAATGCACTCAACCGCACTAGCCAGTGGCGAGAAAACTTGTATTGATTGCCATAAAGGTATCGCTCACCAATTACCTGATATGGCGGGTGTAGAAGGTTGGCATTGACTTATAACTCGGCAACACCAAACGAACGGCAAACATTCCAATAATACGGAGCGATAATAATGAGCACATTAGAGGCAATGATCTGGAACGTCCTAGGTTATGCAGCCATGCCAACAATTTTTGTTGTCGGATTTGTTATTACTGCTGCAATTGGCTGCTTCATACTGGAAACCTCAGGGCATGGCATTGATATAGAAGAATAAGAGGATCTTCATTTAAACTGAGCTTTTAGCAGTACACAATTTTACGATATTGATAGCAGTAAATACTCCTATCAATATTTATCGTAACAGGTAAATTTTATACCACTTTTACCTCTGCTGCTCCAACCTCAACATTCAAACTAGTTACGCCAATTTGGCGGCTGATTTTCTGCAATTTTTCTATTATCAAAGTATTCAACTCCGTCCCTTTTCTCAAAAGTAAGTTTCCTTTGGGGTCCATGATGGACTCACGCAGTATTGCGCCGGCGGGTACGGAATGAAGTGGACATGCTTCATAGATACTCACATTGTGATCATCGCCGTCCAACAACTCCATGACACTGTATAATTCTGACTTAGTCAAAGATGTCATTACCTGCAGGTAAGTCTGTTCATCTTTTAGTTGAATATTTCTCGTTAATGATCGTTTTAATTTTTCGATCAGATTAACGGGTTTTAGAGGTTTCAGCACAAAATCACTGACATCAAACAGCCAAGCTTTCTTAATAATATGCGCCTCAGCCAAACCACTCATTACCAGAATAGGAAGTTCCCGCTTTGCATAAGTATGGCCACATCTGACCATTTTAATAATATCCAAACCATTCTTTTCATCTATTTGAATATCCGTAACGAGTACATCGAATACCTCATCATTTAATAGCTGGATAGCTTCTTTAGATTTTGTGCAGGCTTTAATGTTCATTATCCCAATCCCTTTCAAAAAACCGGTCAACATACGTAACATGAAAGGATGATCATCCAGGCATAATATTTTCAGTTCGCTCAAAGAAGTATTCATACAAACTCCTCCTGAATGACAAATTTAAGACGATCAACCAATGCGTTAAATTTATTAACGATCACTTGTAAATCGTCCCAATCTCCACTGTCTGCATTGAGTTCAATTTTTTCAGCAACACGGGCGATTTGGTCGACATAGACAGCTCGACAAGCACTTTTGATTCGGTGCGCGTATTTTTTTAGATTAAGACGATTCATAAAGAAAACGGCTTCATTTAAATCACAACTATCCTCTTCAATGGTTTGCGAAAAATCTGCTATCAACCCTCTTAGCTCTACTTCACTAAACAGTTCCAACAAGGCTTTTCTATCTGGCCCAAGGTTAACTTGCTCATAAACATTTTCATTCACACGCTCTACAACCACACTTTCTACATCTATACTTGTGCCAGCTATACTCACCTCTGATTTCATCCACCGACTAAGCAATGATTTTAGCTGCGCTATATTGGCGGGTTTAGCGATGTAGTCATCAGCCCCCGCTGATAAACATTTTTCACGTTCGCCCTCTAGCGCACTCGCCGTTAATGCAATAATCGGAATATGTTGCCCTTCATTTTCCCGCATTCTGATATTTCTGATCATGTCGTAACCATCCATTTCGGGCATATGGCAATCCGCAATAATCAAGCGATAACGATCTGTTTCCCAGGCTCTAAGCCCTTGTATACCATCCTTGGCAATTTCAACAGTTAACCCGAGTAGGTTAAGTTGCTTAAGTAAGACTTCACGATTAATCGCATGATCCTCGACAAGTAAGATCAACTCATTGTCTATGATCGCATCTGATATTGTCTTAAGCGCTTTGACCTCTGTTATCTCATTGTCTGACGGGGTACATTCAAGTATCGACAAACCCAAGATATACCTAACTACATTCTCAAATAAGCTTTTCGATAAAGGGTTTGTTTGCAGCTCTATATAGCTATCTCTAGATTCTAGAGAGTTTATAGTTGGTTCAGTAATCAAATTTATGACTGGGTAAGCCCTTTCAATTAGGATTTCTTGAATTAGCTTGTTGGACCAAACCGATTGATTAACAATACAAATTGAATCATTTTCTTCCTGATTGATCATATGCAATAAATCGGAGAATTCGTATTCACGAACATCCGCTCCGCTATTAATCAAGTACCGACTTATCGTTCCATTCACATGCTGATCCGTCGTGCACACATTAAATTTGATGCCCCTTAAATCCAGAGTTTTGTCCACATCACGAAAGCTTTTTCTGAGCAATACCGAAAACCTGGCTTCCGTACCAATGGATTTCTGGCTGTCTATGGTTAACTCTGCATCCATTGCATCTGCAATCTTTTTACATATAGATAAACCCAGCCCCGTACCGCCAAATCTACGATTGGTATTTTCTTCAGCTTGAATGAAAGGCGAGAACAACGTCGTTAGCTTTGATGGCTCAATGCCAACCCCCGTATCTTTTACCGAGAAACTAATACGTTGTAATGACTCTTGCTCACTTTCCAGCTCAACTCTCAGACTAATAAAGCCATTCGACGTAAATTTAATGGCATTGCCAATGAGGTTAAAAAGAATTTGCTCCAAACGGGTATCATCAAAATGAATAACCGTGGCAATATCCGGATCGACATCTAAATAGAATTTGAGCCCCTTCCTTAGAGCTAGTGGCGCTAATGTCGAACAAACTTTCTCTACTGAATGCAAAATAGACCCTTCCCTAAGAGACAGTTTCATTTCCCCTGCTTCAAGCTTAGAAAAGTCCAAAATGTCGTTAATAATGGTAAGTAACGAATTGGCACTGCCTCTGACCTCACCAACATAACGCCGTTGCTCAAGGTTCAACTCAGAATATTCCAAAATTTCTAACATCCCTAAAACACCATTTAAGGGAGTACGAATTTCATGGCTCATATTAGCCAGAAAATTTGACTTTGCCTCTGCAGCGGCTGACGCTTTTTGCGTTTCTCTATGAAGCGCCTCCTCATCAAACACTCTTTTGGTTACATCCGTGTATATGACCAGAGCTTCACCATTTTTAAGCGGTAGATGACATATATCAATCACACTTATATCATTCCTTAAACGAAACTCAGCATAGATATTATTGTTAACTACCTCATACGCTTTGGTTCTCAGCTCTCTTGGCAATTCAAAGCGATCCATTTGCTCTTCGGCGAGTTGTAAGAACTCTTTATTCTCAACGCGGCCCGGGTTCATGCCAAAATAACTATAGGCTTTTTTATTGACGTAGCTTATTTGGTGGTTTGCATCAATTTTCACTAAACCTTGATGTATTGAATCAAGAATATGCACTAAGTCCCTTTTACTTGATTCGAGCTGCTCTTGAACCTTATTCCGTTCGACAATCATCGCTCGCATTTTACGTATCCAGAAAATCAATACGGCAAATACAATAACAATAAGCGAAATACTTAACATCGTACGATTAAGTAGTTCTTGATAACGCGCGACAGGTTGAAAGTTTCCTAACTCCCACTTCAAACGTAAACCTGCTATCGCATCGGCATTCACTGATTCTGCTAGATACTTATCAAGTAGGTTTACCAGTGCCAAATTATCAGGTCTAACCGCAAAGGAGAGTGTTTTGGTCTGTTGCTGTAGCGTTGTCGCCACTCTTAAGTTTGGTATTAGCTCTCGACTAATCAGATAGTTTGCTACCTCCAAATTGCCGACGTAAGCATCGGCCTTTTTGTTCGATATCAATCGCAAAGCTTCTTCTGTGGCATCCACTAATATCAACGATATTTCAGGATGCTGTTCCCTCATTTCCTTTACACGAAAGAAACCTGTTTCAATTGCGACGGTTTTTCCATCTAATTCATCTAGTGACGAAAGGTTCTGACTATTCTGATGTGTGATAATACCTTGATGAGATTTTAGGTAGTGCTTAGTAAAGGCATAATCCCGCTGGCGTGCGACCGTTGGCACAATGTCGCTCGCAAAATCAATTTCCCTGCTTACAAGTGCCTCCATGAGTTCTGGAAAATTAGGATACTTAACCAGCTCCAGGTCAATATTGTGCTTGCGGGAAAAGTCACGCGTAATATCTCCGCTAATTCCTATTAAGCGATTTTGCTCGTCGGCGCCAATAAAAGGCATCCAACCGGCTTCAGTTATTCCGAATCGAAGCTTATTTGTACTAGGAAAATTATGCTGTGCGAATACATTTCTGCTCGCTTCTGCACCATAAACCCCCGCAGTAGATACGACCATCAACACCAAGATAGCTAAACAAGTCTTTATATTCATTTTTGTGCTCCTCCTATGCTAGATTTCAGTCTATTTTTTCAGGATTTGGCATTGATGGTTTGATCAAACGCGCAATAACTTGACACTTTCCGCATGCTTGAACCATGCTGGTAACTGGAAACTATACAAGGGTGCGGGTATGGGAGATTTTTCAGTAAGAAGCATGGTTTTACAGGGTTACTTTCAAACCTGCGAAGAGCTTGAGTTTGACCCAATCCCGCTTTTGAAAAAACACGCCATCGAACCTGCGACCTTAAACGAATTTAACGCCAAGATCCCTCTTGAGTCGGTCACCGCATTATTAGAAGAAACAGCGATAGTGAGCAAACGTCAGGATTTTGGCCTGTTAATGGGTTCCCATTGGGGTTTTGATAAAATAGGCCCACTGAGCATGGTAGTGCTCGCATGCAAGACCTTCGAAGACTTGATTAACAAACTCATGAATTATGCCAATGCCGTAAACCTAGGCTTTCAGTACCGACTTAGCCGACAGTCTAATTATGTTACCGCTGAGTTTAACGTTAATACCGCCAAACAGTTTCAGAGCATTCAAACAATAGAGTTATTCCTGTCCAGGTATATAACACTTTCTAAGCACTGCATTGGTCAAAATTGGGCACCCAAGGCATTTCTTTTCCAGCATAAACAAAATACCGACAAAGATGCATATAGGGCGATTTTGAGTCGAGTCCCCACCTTTGAAGCCGAGTTAAACGGCATGGTATTTGACGAGATAGATTTATCACTCAGAACCGATATTAATGAAGATTTTATGCATCAAAAAATTGATGAATACATGTCAGGTTTAATCACTCAACCGAATATCTCACTAACTGAGAAACTCAAACTTGCCATCACTGACTCATATGGCAGAGGAGAAATGCCCGAGCTACAGAAGCTATGTAGACAATTTTCGGTATCTTCTCGCACGCTACAGCACAAACTCAATGTGGAAGGCACTAGCTTTCGGCAAATTCTCAGTGATGTACAAGCAAATATAGCGCTTACACTGTTGTCACAACAACACCTTGAAGTGAGTGCCGTTTCGGACCTACTGGGTTTCTCTGAAGTCAGCGCTTTCTCACGCGCTTTTAAGAAATGGCATGGCCAGCCGCCGTCAAGCTATCTGCAACTTAGAGCCTAGAGTAGATTTGCCGTAGTTACGGTCTACCAACACCCGTATTTTTTGAAACAATTATTAACAAAACACATAAGGTATGAGAGGTTATCAATGAATAGTAACCAAGCCAATAATCAGCAAGCCATTAAAAACTTTCTCGAAGGATCGATAAAACTCTCCATTCTGCTCGTGATGGTCTATTGGTGTTACACCATTCTGTCACCCTTTGTTGCCCTGATTTTATGGGGTGCAATCATCGCCATTATCACTAACCCTTTGTGTGACCATGTTGAACAATGGTTAAAAAACCGAAACCGAGCGGCCTTTATCATAACGCTTATTCTTCTGATCATTTTTATATCGCCCTCCGTCGCCATCATCGAAAAGTTAGCGGAGTATGGTCAACAAATATCGACACAAATAAAAGAAGGTACTTTCTCGATACCCGAACCCAAGGAGACAGTTAAAACCTGGCCGCTAGTTGGCGAAAAACTTTTCTCTTTCTGGAGTGATGCCAGTCAAAATCTACAAGCCTTGGCGGTAAAACATAAAGATTCTCTAATTGATGTTTCTAAAGCAGCATTGGGCAAAGCCACCGATGCCGCACTGACCATACTGTTACTAATTTTTGCCATCATTGTAGCCGGTTTTTTTATGGCAAAGGCAGAAAACGCGAGTCACTTTGCACACAAATTTATCTGTCGACTGGCAGGAGATCGAGGTGATCATTTCGCGACACTCGCTAGCACTACTGTTCGCAATGTTGCCAGGGGAATTATTGGCGTCGCCATTCTACAAGCCGCATTGGCCTGGGTCGGGTTTTATGCGGTTAGTTTTCCGGCTGCACCACTTTTCGCCTTTCTGGTACTCGCACTGAGTATCGTACAAATTAACCCTTTAATACTCATGATACCCACAGCCATATACGTTTTTAATTATGAAGACAGCATCCTGATTTCTTCAGCCTATCTGGTGTGGAGCATCGCGGTCGGCCTGCTCGACAATATTCTTAAACCGATTATCATGGGCAAAGGTGCTGGCGTGCCGATGATGGTGATATTTTTAGGCGTGCTTGGTGGGTTTATCACTTATGGCTTTGTTGGATTGTTTGTCGGCGCGGTGGTGATTGTATTGGGCTACAGTTTGTTTACCAGCTGGTTAGACGAATATGAAGAAACCGACAGTACCTTGTAAACGCACAGTAAAGCTAAGGCTCCAAGTCTAATTTGAATGTCTTGAAAGATAATTCTTTTAACTTATGCTTGAAGCCGATACCTATCTGCGGCACTTTAAGTACTTCTCCACCTAAACTTTCTTTGGTTAAATAGGCACTTCTTAGTACCGATTCAACCTGCTCAGTAAGCTTTGGATTGTTCTGTGCTACAATAAATTCACGCAGTTTAAGGTAATCTTGATTATCGTTATAAACCTCATTTTGAACACGGCATTGATCCATCCATATATAAAGCCAATAGGTTAATTGCTTCGAATCATCCGACTTACAAGCCTGTCTGATCTTTCTATTAATTTGATGAAGCGTGAGTGTTTTGTTACTAGTTCGCACTGTGGACATTTTTCGGCACAAATAAAAAAACAAATAGACCAAACATATTGCAGCGAGACCAGATAACAGGATTTTCCAGTCGAACGCGTCCCTTATTATAGATGCATCGTCAGCCATGTCACTCTCTGGGCCCTCTCGTACGACGCCTTCACCTACGATAAAGTAGGTTGGAGCCAGTGTTATTTTTTCACGGCTATTGGTATCGGTATTCCAAAAATAGAAGGTCTTACCCGGTAACTGAAACTCTCCATCCTCCTCGACGATATAGTCGATTACCTCGATTCGTTCAGCCAACTTTGTACCTCTGGTATTAATGTCCCTTAGTTGTGGCTGCTTTGGGTATGATGCCAGACCTTCTGCTTTGATAACCTTGTAAGCAGGCAACATCATCGCCAGAAGCTGTTCGCCCTTAAAAGTAATCGTCTGTTTAAGGGCATCGCCAACTTTTAGCTTATCGAGTGCTTTATCAAATTCTTGTTCAACGGATAAAGCAGGTGTTGCCAGCCAATTGTCTACCGCCTTCATTTCCGGTGGAACCGTGGCATCGATAGTTATTTCAGGAGTGCTTACTCGGCCTTTAACTATCCCCTTTCCCGGCACACTCACATTAACGAATAAACCAATTTGTGGAATAGTCAGGCGGCCTTCGGTTATTGGAAAAACCGATAACTCCCAACGCTGTGAAGCCCAGGCTTTGCGCCCCTCTTTCAAGGTAGAATTCGTAGCAAACTGTTCCCTTTGGTTAACAATAGCTCCCTTGAGTTCAGGTAAATCAAACGCTGTTCCATGAGCGAACCACCCCGTCGTTGCGATATCAATGATGAGGCTAACTTCCTGGGTGACGACTATGTTATCACTTGGCTCAAGCATCACCTTAACCCGAAAATCTGCAGAAGATTTCAGGTCATCCAAAGTAATTGACTTAACGTCAGCGCTACTTAAGATAAGCGCGATCAATGTTACCGTCATAAAACTCCAGCGTATAGGTAAGATCACCATAAGCCTCATTGAGCCCCCCCCTTCCCCAATTGCTGGGCAAACTTATTTTCCAAAAAACGGGCCGGGTCTTTCTGGACACTTCTCATCCACATTTCATTGAGGCTTTTGTCTTGAAGTATTTCTTCCGCGGAAAACTGAACAAGTTCCTTTTTGGTATAGATTTTCTCTTCAACTCCTTCAGCTCTCAAAGGTGTGTCATCACCCATTTCTTTTGGTTTATCACCCGCCTCCTGACGCTGACTTTCACTCATACGATTGATGTCTTCGATGATTTTTGACACCAGTTCAAGATTATTTCGAGACCTTTGATGCGCGGGGTTCAGCTTTAACACCTGCTGATAAACTCGCTTCGCGACCACGTAGTTTTGCGAGTGGGCCAGTGAATTGGCCAGATTGAAAAGCGCTTCCTGGCTCTCAACACGAGAAAAATATTCACTCGCCAAGGCAAACTCTTCGGCCAGATAATACGACACCCCCTTCCACATCGCATTATCAAATCGTTGACCCGCCTCAACATAGTCTTGTTGAGAAAAATACCAGCGGCCTTGTTGATCGGGCGTTAGCCAAAGGTCGATAAAGCGAGTTTCCGCACTACTCTTTTGTGGCGCGCTTATTCCCCCGACCATCAAAATGACCAGCAGCCACTGGATACTCCACCCTTTACGAAACCAGGGCAACAAAATGAGCGGCAGCACAAATAACAGATAATAGCCCTGATCAACCCAAGGTACCTGCTCGTCGTCGACCACAACAAAAAAGCTATCAACTAAATTAGAGACCTGTTTGATATCACTGTCATCGATACTTAAACGGATATACTGGCCGTTAGCAGAAGATGCCAACTGCCCTAGCTTGTTTTCTTCGATCGGTGCAATCCCCTTGAGTCCCTCCAACTCGATCTGCTCGTTTGTCTTGCCAACCCCCAATACCAATAACTGGTAAGGCTTCGTTATGAAATAGTCTGAGAAGGCCGTTAGAGAAGACTCCTCAATGCCGTCAGTAATCAATAACACTGTGCTTGGAATTAGAGGGTCTTTCAGGTGACGATCTAGAATGGGTATGACCTTTTCAGGAAATTTGCCAGTCTTTGGCATCACGGCTGGGTCAATTGCCTGCAAGTAGATTTGAAGTATTTCCGCATCATTGGTCAATGGCAGTACCGTATGAGCGCTCCCCGAATACACGACCAAACTGGTTTTACTGCCCACTCTGGATTGCAGCAAGTCAGTCACTTTCTGCTTTGCTCGTTCAAGGCGACTCGGCTGTACATCCTGACTTTGCATAGAGGAAGAAACATCAAGCACCACAACCAAAGCCGCAGTATCTTCAACAAAAGGCGATGCCTGTCTCGACCAGCTTGGTCCCATTAGCACCAGCACAACCAAAACCATCAATAGCGCAATCAGCGTCAGAGGGTTAAATATCTTGTTGTGGCCCTGTTGCACAACAAGATACTTCAATATGTGAGGCGCTATAATGTCATGCCATCGTTGCGCAATTTGATTCTTTTTAAACTGCAATAGCAATACAATAATAAGCGGAACTAAAGTTAAGGCCCACCAAGGCCGTAGAAAATGAAATTGCGACAAGGTGTGTAATGACAAAAAGTCCAAAAAACTATCCATGGATCACCTCACGCTTCTGGCTGCGCTGCTTTTCTCTCACCAAACGAAGAGCACTTGAAAAAATACTGTAAACGGCAAAAACAATTGACGCTCCCGCAAGCGGCACATAGTGCAAGCTTTCTTTTGGGCTATAACTTAAGGACTCAAACTCCTGAGGTTCTAGTTCAGCAATGGATCGATAGGCCTGCTGCAACTGTTCTCTATCCAACGCTTGGTAATATGCCCCACCAGTGAGACTCGCAACCCGCTCTAAGGTCTTAATATCCAACGCTTTGTCACCAGTAGTACTCGGGTCACCAATGGCAATGGCATAGATTTTAATACCATAGCTTTCTGCAACCTTAGCAGCATCTACAGGCGGTACTTTACTACCGGTATCGTTTCCATCGGTCAGAATTATCAAGACGCGATTTTTTGTTTCAGACTCCTCAAACAGTTTAATGGCCAAACCAATGGCGTCACCAAACACGGTGCTGTGGCCGGCCATGCCGATTTCGGTTTCATTTAGGAGTGCCAACCAGGCCTGATGATCTTCTGTAAAAGGGGCTTGTAAATAGGGCGCAGTGCCAAACACAATTAAGCCTAACCTGTCGCGCTTACGTTGTTCGGCTAGCTCTTTTAGTACCGACTTCACCGCGACTAAGCGATCGGTTTGCTCGCCGTCTGGCGATAAGAAGTCTTCTTCTTCCATCGAGCCAGACAAGTCAACCGCAATCATCAAATCACGCCCCGACTTGATTTTTTCCACCGGTTCCCCCACCCATTGAGGTCTGGCAATCGCCAGTACAATACAACACCATGCAAAAGGCACAAGTAACTTCTGAAAGGGTCGTCGTTCCAAGACCATCGCCCCCTCTTTAGGTTTTTCACCACTGATTTGTAGCAGCCTTTCAAAAAAAGGCGTTTTGACCGATTGAGAACTTTGACGAAACGCCGGCAATAATCGCATCACGATGGGTACGGGCAATAACAATAACCACCAGGGATAAGCTAGCTCAAACATCTGTTTCCTCCTCAGTTTGAGGGTGTTTAACAGCGTCTGGTAGAGGGTGATGCCTAAGCCATAGTTTGGTTGTTTGGATAAGATGCTCGAATTCAGACCTAGCTAATTCTGACGCTGATTTTCGGTACTGCGTTGACCCAAGCAATTCAATACAGCGTGCATCAAAACCATGTTCACCAGAATTTTTATTTAAGTAAGCAAACCAAACAGGCCCCGATAGTGATGCTATTTCTGTTCGCGGATAGATCTGTAAAGCAGTTGCTTTGATCAAAAAAGCCAAACGGTTTAAGGACCCTGAATCATTCCCCTTAAGTTCGACTTCAGATAACCGTGATAGTGCAGCTCTTCGATATCGATTTTTCCACCACCTTTGCGCAAACCAATAAGTGCAATAAACGACAATAACACACAATACCAGCGCCAAATATTTCCAACCAGGCGCTTGTGGCCACAGGCTAATAGGCTCGGGTAAATTGATTTCCTGCAAGCCCGCGAGCATTAAATTCCCGAAGCTTTCGTCGACAGGAATTCGCCCTGACGTATCGGCAGCCATTACCTGATTCCTCCCAGTTGTTTTCGGAGTTGTTCAAATACTGCTGTCTCAGTACTGATCGGTAAAACAGGAATATCATACTTACGAAATTCGCTCTGCAATGCATCGACTGAATTTTGGAAGCCTGCCTGAAACTTTTCGGATAAGGCTTCATCTCTGGTATCAATTTCTAATTGATAACGGCCATCACTGACCACGAGCTGATCGGCTTTCGATATATCGCTTTCCAGAGGGTCAAATACCAAACCGGCAATCACGTCGTTGTGCTGGGCAATACTTTTCAGGCGCTTCAAAGCCGCCTCACCCCAGTCTGAAAAATCTGAGATCAATACCACTAAATAGTCGTGTCCAACTAACCTCTCTGCTTCCTTGAGTACTTGTTCAATGCTCACGGCTTTAGGCAGGTTTCTTTCTTGGTTTGATGGTTCGATAGAAAGCGAGCAATTTAATTTTGATAAACGCGATAACATCTGTAACACAGACGCCTGATTCCGTGATGGTTTGAATTCTTCAATGTTGGAATCATTAAAAATTACTGCACCGACCCGATCTCCAACATCCAGCACCCGCCAGATAGATAGCGCAGCAAGCTCAGCAGCCGTTACCGATTTCATTTCCCACTGACTACCAAAAAACATTGAACGACGTTGGTCCACCAGTAGTACCACCGATCGATCTTTCTCTTCAGCGTACACCCTGACATGAGGTTTGCCAGTGCGATTAGTCACACGCCAATCCATAGTCCGAATATCATCACCGGGACGATAGTCGCGTAGTTCGATGAAGTCTAAACCCCGCCCACGAATCGCAGAGCGCTTTCGACCGGTCAACACACTCTTAACGGGCTGTTTTGGCAGAAAGCTGAACCCACGAGCCTGATAACGCAAGGAGACCAAGCGCGTTAATGAAACATGTATCCGCTCATCCGGCTTGCTGGGTTGCGACTGAACTTTTTTAAAAACCATTAGCTACTCCCTATCTGGCGTTTAAGCTACGGCGACTTGTTTAATCAACTCGTCAATGACATCATCGGCCGTCACCCCCTCAGCCAGGGCATCGTAGGTTAACATTAGGCGATGTCTCAGCACGTTATGCACAATGCCCCTGACATCATCGGGGTCAACAAAATCCTTTCCTGTCATCCAGGCATGGGCGCGCGCGCAACGATCCAAAGTAATGCTGGCTCGCGGGCTGGAGCCAATGGATATCCACGTTGATAAAGGTGAATCTGTATAGCGTTCGGTTTTTCTGGTCGCCATGACCAAGCCAACCACATAGCGCTCGACCGATTCATCTATATGCAGATTAAGAATTTCATCACGCGCTGCAAATATGGCCTCTTGCGAAATAGTGTCGGTAGTTAACGTTGTTGGTTTTTCCTCACCTCTTACCAAACGAATGATCGATAGTTCGGCTTCATCTTCGGGGTAGTCGATGTTAATTTTCATCGCGAAGCGGTCCATCTGAGCTTCTGGCAGAGGATAGGTGCCTTCCTGTTCAATCGGATTTTGGGTGGCGAGCACCATAAACAGCGGAGGTAAGGGGTAGGTTTTACCGGCGACGGTGATTTGCCGCTCTTCCATCGCCTCTAACAAAGCGGACTGAACCTTGGCGGGCGCTCGATTTATCTCATCTGCGAGCACCAGATTGTTAAAGATAGGCCCTTGCTGGAAAGTAAGAACAGGTTTGCCCTCCACTTCCTGATAGATTTCCGTCCCGGTCACATCTGAAGGCAATAGATCCGGGGTAAATTGAATTCTACCCAAACCTGCCGTCAAGGTCTTCGCCAACATCTTGATCGAGCGAGTTTTGGCCGTGCCGGGCAAGCCTTCCAGCAACACGTTGCCGTTGGTCAGCAGGGCAATGGTGAGTGCCTTTACGACATGGGATTGCCCGATAACAGCATTCTCCATTTGGGCTATCAGGGTTTCAATCTGTGCTCTCACTGATTCAGTCACTTAACACCTCGTTGATATTTGTTGGCCAAAACTGGTTCACTTACTCTCGATCAATCTTGGATAAAGTTAATTTCGCTTATATCTTTGATCTCATCTTCGTTTCTAACGCCAAAACGACTTGTTCCGGTGCTACTTTGCGTAACTGAGCCAAGCACTGCTTAGCCTGGAAATTTTTTTTCCGAACCTGCATTTCACATAAGGCATACAGGTGTTGTGGGTTGGCTCCTACTTCATAGGCTTTTCTGAGCGCAGATATAGCCTGCCGTGGCCTATTTTCGAGACTTAAGCCATAGACATAATGAAAGTGGGCATTTTGGGGCTCTAGCATGGTTGCCTTACTTAAGAACTCGGCCGCCTGTTGCTTTTGCTTAGCCCGAATAAATGCAAGCCCCATACTGTAGTGCAGATTTGCATTGTCGGGGATCGCAGCAAGCCCTTTTTTTAATATGTTTAGCGCTTGTTCGCCTTTATTCCGCTGGCGATAAAAATCCGCTAAATTGATATAAGCATTGGGAAAATAAGGGTCGATACGAATACTATTGAGATACGCGGTCTCCGCGCCGTTCCATTTGCCTTGGTGCATTAGTACGTTAGCGATATTGGTATGGGCAAAGCCTCTATCGGCATTGAAGCGCTGAATATCAAGATATTCATCCAATGCCGGGGCCAAGGCGGCTTGCTGACTTTTGCTAAGTTGCTGCCAAAGCGGCATCAAGGCTCTTGCGGCTTCACTTCTTACTGCAAGCACCGTGTCATCTAATAAAGGCGCCAAAATTCGCCAACGCACCTCTTCTCTTACTCCTTCCGCCCCACGAATAGCACCTACACGGATATGTTCATCATTATCTTTGACACCACGGGCTAGCGCGATTAAGGCATTCTGCTCTACGTTTTGAGCCATTCGCTCTAGCGCCGAGGCCCTAATAATTGCGGCATTTGAAGTGTTTTGGGCAATGTGGGACAAGGCGGCTGAGATTTGAGAACCAGCTACAGAATAGCCTTGATCGATCGCTGAGAATACCGGCGCAAAAGGCTGTTCTACCTGGGCATTGTTTATAGGAAACCAGCCTTGCGTCACTTGCATACTCCAATGGCTGTTTTTATCTGCATGGCAACTCAGGCAGGTATCAGGGGTTCCCAAGCTCTGAGCAAAATCAGGGCGTGGAACATGCCAGCCATGATCGCGCCTTGCATCCACCTGCATAAAAGTAGTTTCAGGCATATGGCAATTGACACACTGAGCACCGGGGCTGCCTTCTTGATGATGGTGGTGACTTTGGCTTGCATAGGTCTGGGTTTGATGACATTGCAAACAAACCGTTTTTTCGGGCTGTACTAATTTTCCTGAGTGTGGCTCGTGACAATTGCTACACACCACGCCATTTTTATTCATCTTACTTTGAAGGAATGAGCCATACACATAACCTTCATCATAGACTTGCCCATCAGGGTAGTAGAGCTGCGCGTTAATAAGACTCATCAAATAACGGTCACCAAACGCTTGGCTTGCAACAAAATCATCTTCGCTAATTTGAACATGCCGACTATGGCACTGGGCGCAGACCAGGGTTTGCTGGCTAGGGTTTATTTTGCTTGGCAATAGCGTGCTGTGCCCAGCTTTCGAAACCCACTCATCAACTGACTTTGACAAATCTCGCCTAAAGCCTTTATCACTGAGTGAGTCTATTGCATTTTTTGACCATTCGATGTGTTCACTTGCCGGGCCATGGCAAGCTTCACAGCCGACATTGATTTCACTGTAAGTAGTTTTGTAGGTATTGGTTTCTACATCAAAGTTTTTCTTCACGTTGGTCGAGTGGCAATCTGCACACATGTAGTTCCAGTTTTGCCCGGTATTGGTCCAGTAGAATTCTTGGTGCTTTTGCGTTTGCTCGGGGTACAAATTAAACCAGCGCTGACCGCCCTCTTCCTTTGTACGGGAGTCCCAGGCAAAAGGAATGAGTTGAACACGACCGTCACCGAACTCAACCATGTATTGCTGCAAGGGCTCAAAGCCAAAGGTGTACTTGACTTGATAATCGTGGAATTGCCCATCAGGGCCTTCAATATTGGCCCAATAGCGATTGTCCCGTTGAAAGAAACGGCTCGTTTTATCACCAAAGCTTATAGCGGCGTTTTGAAAATCCCCTAAGACAGACTCGGCCCTTGCATGCCGCATTGCCATATCATGATGGGAACCTTGCCAGGCTTTAAACTGCGCTTCATGACACTCGGCACATTGGCTTGAACCCATATAGCTAGCCTCATTTTTTTCAATATGCTTTTTCCCTGTCGCATGAGCTAGAAACCCATAACAAAACAAGAGTACGAAAGCTAAACTAGTCCTGAGCAACATGCGGGTCTCCACTCATGGCAAGTCTAAAACCGATATCAGGCATGCGCACATTATTCGTCGCCCCATCACGTTTATAAACTTCGGATTCATCGGCTGCAAACTCATAACCGCTGCCCCGTATTACTTTCATGGATTTCTGCTTGGGATGCTTGGTAAATAAATACACCGGATTTTCTTCTGGTGCATTACTGTAGGCAACGCGACTCATATCGTCCTGACAAAACTCCCACAAGTTTCCGGTCATATCATATAACCCGAGTTCGTTTGGTTTTTTCATTGCCACGGGGTGACTACGCCGCTCAGAGTTACCTGCATACCAAGCCACTTCATCGATATTGTTTGAACCGCTGAATTTATACCCTCTGGATAAACGCCCCCCTTTCGCGGCGTACGCCCACTCCGCTTCACTGGGTAAACGATAGCGTTTTCCGGTTAGCCTATTTAAGCGTTTGATAAATAATTGCATATTCATCCAGCTAATATTGTTAACCGGGCAGTCAGCACACGCAAAATAGCTATAGTTCCAACCCATGACTTGTTCAAATAAGCTTTGTGTTACTTCTGTTGAGCCGATATAAAAACCGTCCAAGGTAACAGTATGAACCGGTTGCTCTCGTTTTCTTGCTCCTGGTGCATTTGAGCCCATTTCGAAGCGCCCACTGTCAACCCAAACCATGCCTTGCAATACCTGATCATCGAATGGTTGCGCTAAAGGAGGCCCATCAACTATTCCATATTCAGATACGGAAAGGTCTGCACAAGACGACATAAGAAATGAATATAACAAAGCTAAGAGTAGTAAGCGTTTTTTCAATTTAGACCACCTGATGAGTGATTAAGCTATGTCAACACATGGCCATCAGGTTTCAAACTGATGGCCATAACGACAGGCAAACTTAACTATGGCACGAAACTTCCTGGCTTTTGACGCTGTGGGAACTCCTTAAAGGTAGCCTTAAATTTCGCCACTTTAAACATGGCCGGCGCAAACAAGAACATGTGCTCCGCAAACCATTGCTGATAGCCTCCCCCTTCATGGTCCATACGCTCATATGGGTCCATTCTCAAGTTAAAAAGCTTGGGAGCACGTAAATCTTCATAGGGGCATTGCCAGGTTTCCAAGCCATGACATGGCTGCGCTCTGAAGACGATTTTATAATCACCGTCGCGGATGGCGACAACATCTCCAGTATCTGAACTGTAGATAAACTCTTTCCGGGGACCCGGTTTACTGGTATTCAAAAAGTGAGGTAAAAAGTTATAACCATCCAAATGAACCTTATACTTAGTGCCAGCAACAGTTTTACCTTTCTTAAGGCTGGCTTTGATCTTGGTATCACCAACTGCGGCCAGCATGGTTGGCAACCAGTCTTGAGTAGAAATAATTTCGTTAGAAACTTGATTAGGTTTAATCTTTCCTGGCCACTTCACCATCATTGGTACACGATAGCCACCTTCCCAGTTTGAATTTTTCTCTCCTTTAAAAGGCGTATAACCGCCATCGGGCCAAGCGAGTAATTCCGCACCATTGTCCGTGGTGTACATCACAATGGTGTTATCAGCGATGCCTAATTTATCAAGTTTATCCAGCAGTTGACCGACATGGCCATCGTGCTCTGTCATGCCATCAGCGTAAAGACCTTGTCCCGTCACGCCTTCTGACTCGGGCTTTAGGCGTGTCCAGATGTGCATGCGTGTTGAGTTAAACCAAACAAAGAAGGGTTTCTTGGCTTTATGTGCTTTGTCGATAAACTTTAAAGCCGCCGCTAAGAATTCTTCATCGACCGTTTCCATACGTTTCTTCGTCACGGGTCCAGTATCTTCCACTTTGCCGTCAGCATAAGAGTGGATCGCACCCCGTGGACCGAAACGTTTCTTAAAGGCTGCATCCTTCGGATAATCTGGATGCTCGGGTTCATCTTCCGCGTTTAAGTGATAAAGGTTACCAAAGAACTCATCGAAGCCGTGGTTAGTGGGCAAATGTTCATCCTGATCTCCCAAGTGATTTTTACCAAACTGACCGGTCATATAACCATGAGGCTTCAAGAGTTTGGCGATAGTCGGATCTTTCTTATTCATCCCCTCTTTTGCCCCTGGTAAACCCACCTTCGTTAAACCGGTACGCATTGGATGCTGGCCAGTAATGAATCCTGCCCGTCCAGCAGTACAACTTTGGTCACCATAGGAGTCGGTAAACAGAATGCCACCATTGGCAATTTTATCGATATTGGGGGTTTTGTAGCCCATAATACCCCGGTTATAAGCGCTAATATTGAATGGACCAATATCATCACCCCAAATGGCGAGGATATTAGGTTTCGAAGTATTAGTGGTGGCAAGCGCAATACTGGAAAGTGCCAGCACGCCCGCCCCCAGAATGGATGTAACTAGTTTACGTTTCAGCATAATCACTTTCCTCTTTTCTAAAAAGTACTATTAATTATTTGCCACTGCCTCCCCTTTCAAAGAGACAAACTACGACACCGTTCTAAACTCCAAGTTTCCGCAGGGCAATCTGCATTCACCACCCCACCATTTTGTAACCAATTTCCAATGAACCATCTGTTGGCCGATGTGTTCCCACACCGAAACTAGGGCGGATATAAAAACTGTGCCCTTTTAAGTCGGTCCAGTTATTCATCATCCAGCCAAACTCCAAATCAACAATGGCAAATTCCTCATCTGTTTCGTTGTCGATAACAATTTGTGGGTCAGTAAAAAACCATGACAGTTTATCCTTTGCCATCAGCAGGTAATTTAAGTCAATCAAAACTTGGTCTATTTCGCTTCGACCCTCCTCTTCATCGACACTGAATTTGTATTGCAGGCCGGGCGCGAACAAACCAGAATTAAGGAATTTAACAAAAAATATTTGCGGGCCAAACGCCGTCGCGCCAGTACCAAGCGAGTCTTTTGATGCGGTATCAAAGAACACTTCTAAACCGCCAGCGAAGGCGCGCCGGTTTGGCATATCCAGATAGGGCACCGTTAGGAAACGCATATCGGTATCCCCTAACCCCGACTCATCGATATTGTTAACGCCGTTATCATTCAGATCTGCTTCGATGGCGTTAAAACGGGTACGAATACGCCATTGCCATTTGCCTTCTAGAAAGGGGGTACGAAACTCAGCAGTAGTGAGATTCTGGTGGCTATCACCTGGGGTATTAAGCCAGGTGTATTCGTTATAGACACGAAAGTCACGTGTGAAGTTAACCGGGTTTGTGCCAGTTTTGTCTGCCTGTTCGCCGCCTTCATTTGCATCCAAGAAAGAAACCAACAACAGTGAGAAAACTGAGATACAAATCAACTGGTAAATTAATTTAGCCTTGGACATCAATTCCCCCTTAAAGCTCTCATGGCGTATACCAAATCGGTGAGGTATAGGCGCGTTCCTGGGTGATCATTCTCACCTCTTTGCCAGGCTTCACGTCAAAGCGTTTAGCTTCATAGGCGGTCCAGCGAGGTGTGGGAATTTCGAGCACTCTGGCATAGTAGAAGGCGCGTTCTTTTGCATCAAAGTCAGGATCTTCCCAAACGGTAATTAACTCTGGATCACCAATAGTATTCGTCCATGTCGCGTTTTTAACATCAACGGTATTACCCACTGACGCTAGCTTACCTTTCTTATTTATTTTACGTTTGTCAGCATCGCCCCATACCACGTCATAGACTTTTTCCTGCAGCTTGCCTTTTTTGTCCAGCCAGCCTTTTACGATCTGAATACGATCCAAGTTACCTCGAACAGGGTCTTTTAATGCGCCGACCAAGAAAGAAGGCGCCTTGCCAATGGGTGCCTTATTTAAATCGCCACCCATTGGCACACCTTTGGTATAACCTATTTCAGCAGGCAATCGTGTTAATGCATCTTCTTTAGCAAACTCCCAGCCACCGAAGAAACGAACTTTCATTCTTGAACCCGTAGTACCATAGGTCTCTTTTCGTTTCATCGCATCAAACAACGATGCTCGGGTATTTTCTTTCGCCCAGACACCGGCATAACCTGAGGCAGCCTGCTCCCAACCCATTATTTGCATACCATTGCTGGCCATAACCGGGTGACTCATGCGCCCTTCACTTGGCTCGGAGCCCGAGTGCTTACCAAAGAAGTTCTCTTCCTCAACGGCTACCAAAGAGGTATGCGTATCAGTAGAACCAATGATGCCAAACTTAAAGGGGTTAATGCCTAGCTTTTCTTCTTGCTCTAAACCTAGCTTAAGCGCTGAGCGAGCATACTCATACTTCAACATCTCGTTGGTTTTTTTCTCACTGAAATTAAGGTTAGCCACGTCCCATGTCTCGTAATCAGCAAATTCATCATCTGGTGATAGAAACGGGTGTGCCTCCCCATCACCTTTGATTTGTGTGATTTCGTACAAAGGCTCCCATCGACTTCGTTGTTTGGCGTAAGCGGTATCGAAGACTTTTTTATCGTTCAAGGTTTTGACGTCAAACATCATACCGTTAGATATATTGCCGTTATGAGGAATCGCTAAAATTGAGCCACCGGTTTTGTCTTCATAAGCTTGCAGTGCTTTCCATAAATCTTCAGGGTCAATACTGTCTGTCGCTGTGTACGGTAAGGTTTGAACGGCTTTATCGCCGTTATCCCGATACACAACAACACGGTGCAAGTTATTGCCCGGGGGTGCTAGAGAGGTCCACTCATAACCGATAAGTGCGGTAAATTTACCAGGTTCATTATAGCGCTCTGCCGCACCGATAATATTTTCCCATACCGGCTTCGCCAATTCTGGGTCATTCGGCTTAAAAGGAAATTCACCTTTTGAGAAGGAGTCAATTATTTCGAGCGCCGCTTTAACAGCAGACTGACCGCCCTCGTTAATCATTTGATTCCACTTTCGGCCCTCTTTCTTCTTCATGAATGCCGGATCGCCTCCCGCCATCAAGCTAAAAAAGCCCATTGCATCTGAATGATCAGATATCACCATGAAATCTAAAGGTTTATTCAATTTAGCCAGTAAGCCTGTAGATGAGACCACTTCTTCGCCACGCGCAAAACGATAAGCATCATCCAAACCTAAACGATTACCAAACGCCCCTGCATCTAAAGATATATTGGTATGGACATGGGTATCCCCCCAATAAACGTCCGTCGGGTAATCACGACCGGCATAGGGCGAAAATTTCTTAGTCTTATAAGGTGCGTTCTCTAAGGTGCTCTCACTGGGTGTCATACCACTTGCATTAGAAAGCGAACTACCGAGCATGCCAACCATGACAGCTAAGCAACTCAGTTTAGCTGCCGGTTTATTTAACTTGAAACGTGTTTTCATTATCTAAGTCCTTCCTTATCGAGTTACTTTCTCCCACGCATATAGCGTGGGGAAAGCCAAGGTATTATTTTCCTGGCGTATACCAGATTGGTGAGGTGTATGCACGCTCAGTCGTGGTCATTGGTACTTCGCTATCCATTTTTACATTGAATCGCTTCGCGTCGTAAGCCGTCCAACGAGGGGTTGGAATCTCGATAACTCGTGCGTAGTAAAAGGCGTTTTGCTTAGTATTGAAGTCTGGGTCTTTCCAGACTTGTATTAGCTCAGGATCGCCAATAGTATTCGTCCACGTTGCCTTAGCTACGTCAACAGTACTTCCGACACTGGGTACTTTGCCGTTTTTCATCTTGCGCTTATCTGCGTCACTCCACACGACGTCATAAACTTTTTCATGCGTCTTACCTTTTTTATCCATCCAGCCTTTGACGATCTGAATACGGTCTAAATTACCGCTATACGGATCTTTCATTGCCGCAACAAGGAACGAAGGAGACTTACCCTTTGGCGCATTCGTTAAATCGCCCCCCATGGAAACACCTTTAGAATAACCGGTGCGACCAGGAGCACGTTTTTGAGCATCACTTGCTTCAAACTTCCAACCGCCGAAGAACCACACCTTCATTCTTGATCCTGTCGTGGCATAGGTTTCTTTGCGTTTCATCGCATCCCAAATGGCTTCGCGGGTATTTTCAGTTGCCCAAACAGCGGCATAACCTGATGAGATTTGCTCCCAACCCGTCACCTTATTCTTACCAAACTCAAGAACCACATGTTCCCAGCGATGCGCTTCAGGCTCAACCATGGAGTGTTTGCCAAAGAAGTTCTCTTCCTCTGCTGTCGCCAAGCCAGTATGAGAATCGGTCGAACCAATCATGCCAAATTTGTAGGGATTTGTGCCGAGTTTACGCTCAAGCTTTAAACCATTTTTAAGCGCTTCTCTGGCATACTCATACTGAATCATGTCATCTTCTTTAAACACTGGCCCAAGATTACCCTTATCCCAGGTACCATAATCTGCGAACTCATCACTCGGTGATAGAAGTGGATGCGTTTCACCATCGCCTTTTATTTGTGTCGCTTCATAAACGGGCTCCCAACGACTACGCTGCTGAGCATATTCTTCCGTTAGTGGCTTACCGGTCTTTGGGTTAATCATCGGAAACATCAGGCCATTACTTAGATTGCCATTGTGTGCAATCGCTAACACTTGCCCACCCGTTGACTCTTCGTAACTACCCATCCACTTCCATAAATCTTCTGGGTTAAAGCTTTCTGCGGTCGTATACGGCAGTACCTTCTTGGCTAGGTCTGCGCCATCCCGATATAAAACATTTCGGTGCAAATTATTACCGCCTTCAGTCGAGGTCCACTCGTAACCAATAATTGCTGAAAATTTGCCGGGTTCATTGTATTTTTCAGTATCTTCGATATAGCGATGCCAAATTGACTTGGCAAATGCCTTTTCTGTTATGGCTTCGGGTAGTTTTTCGCCAGTTAAGCCTGCAAAGACTTCAACGACCTCCATACCGGCTTTGAGCGCTGTTTTTCCCCCTTCATTAATACGCTCATGCCAGTCTTTAAGCTTAGGGTCTCGCATAAGCATTGGGTTGCCCTTAATTACTTCATTCATGGCCCCCATAGCATCTGAATGATCTGAAACCACCAGATAATCTAAGGGGCGTGAGAGACGAAGTATTTCGCCATGAGATGAAACTACTTCCTCACCACGCGCAAAACGCAGAGCTTCTGCAGGGCTTAAGCGCACACCCGCCGCTCTAGCATCCAAGGAGTTTGATGTATGCAAGTGCGTGTCACCCCATAAAACTTTGGTCGGGTAAGTCATTCCGCCATACGGAGAGTAACCCGGTTGCACAAACGACCCTTCCATATCCTTTTCTGAAATGCTTGCAGAAAAATCAGCAAGCGAGACAGGGATAATGCCAATACTCGCACAAGCCGTTATAACTACGCTGCTGAACATTTTTTTTGTATTCATGTCATATCCCTTTTCAGAAAATCAACCTGTTGATTAAAGTAAATTCGTTTACCCCCAGAACCCGCTTACTCGCTCGATAGTCCAACACACAGTGATACTGCCTATTGCATAGGCAATAGGCAGTTGTAATTTCGCTAGCCCATGATGAGCCCCCAGCTTCGCTTTAACTAAGACTCTGCCTACAAACCAAAACATTGCCATTACAGCGGATAAGAACAAAAGCTGCCCAATTTCTACCCCGACATTAAAGGCCAACAAAGCCGTTGGAATTTCGGTTTGAGGCAAGCCGAAATCATTCAAGGCGGAGGCGAAACCAAAGCCGTGCAACAAACCAAAACTTGCCGATACCGCGACCGGATAACGCCACGTCAGCGTATCTCTTTGATCCAAAGCAATTTCTCTAGCCAGAAAAACAATAGACAAGGCGATCACGGCCTCAATGGGTGGGATGGGTAGATAAACCCATTCTAGCGCTGCTAACGTTAAGGTAATCGAGTGGGCAATAGTAAAGCCGGTGATGGTCACTAAGATGCGTCGCCAGGTACCGGCGATAAAAATCAGACAGGCTACAAACAGTAAGTGGTCAGCGCCTTCCAGAATATGTTCGACACCAAAGGCCATATAAGTATTGAGTACATCCCAAAACTGGGGGCTGCCCTTTACCACAAAGGAGCTTGTCGAGGCATTCAAACGAGCGGTTTCAGAACTGCCATCCAGGTACTGGATTCTAACCAGTACATCGGTCGCCACACGTTCAAGCCCGCGAATCGAAATCGATGCCCCCGCTAGCCCAGCCTCTCGGCTAATAACCGCGCGTTCGATATAAGCTGAGCCGATAAACGAAGCGCTGGCAGGAACGATGTATCGAGCATCTTCAGGTAATTCAACATAAAGCCCTAAACGCTGGCCTTGACCTTTTGCAGGCAACTTCCATAACATATTAAACAGCTTGTCACTGCTTTGCTGCAATTCCAGATAGGCGGGGCGATACTCATCCGCTTGTGCAAACGGCATAACCAGCAAGTAGATAAAAAACGCATTTATTACTCTGCTCATTCGTTGCCCTCCTCGTTGAGGACGAATGCAACTCGCTGATCATCAGAACTTCCAGGCGCTTTATTTTCTCCGCTTTCACGCCCCTCTTTGTGGATTATTTTTACGGTATAACGTTGACGTAAAGACTGATAGAAAGCCTCGTTTGTCTTCCGACGCTCTGCAGCGGTCCAATCTCTTTCAACTGCAGCACGAACATTGGCTAGTTCAGGCGTTTTGCCTGAAAGGTATTTTTCGATGCGAACTAGATGGGTGCCGAAGCCTGATTGAATCGGCCCTTTCCAGGCACCTGGTTCTAGTGCTTGCAAACCCTGTAAAAATTGCCCGCCAAATTGACGCTCAATATTTCGTTCGGACTCTTCTTTAAAATGATGACCAAGCATGATGGGATCACCTAAGGCTGGATAATTTGGTTCAGAGTTATTGAGATGTTTTAGGAGATTATTACTATCATCTTCAAGTGAAGATTCGCGCTTGTTGGGATTCAAATAGACCTGAGTAAAACTATACTTATCGGGTAGACGATAGCTTGATACGTGATCATCGAGATACTTCTGTAAGATCTTTTCGCTTGGCGGATTAATCGCAACAATATCTTCTGAAATAAACTCCATTTTCTGCTGAAGACGACGACGCACAATGCCATCGCCTTTATCTAATCCAATCGCCAGCGCTTCTCGGTATAGAACCTCTTCACGAATATAGCTTTCGACAAGACCGTTAATTTCTGTCTGGGAAGGGCTTCTATTCCAGACCCCTTCCCAATTGTCGATGAGACGTTGAACGTCTGTTTCTGACACCACTATTTCAAGGCGATTATCGACTGACTCATTATTGTTTATGGCACCATAAAGCCCAAAAAGGCACGCACCCAAAAGTAAAAAGTGGCTAATGGGTTCCTTGATTGCTGTCAAAAAATAGCTATTCACATCTCACTCCTGGCCCTTATGGCTGGACGATCTATAATTACCCTTTAATCACATAGCTTTACTTGGTACATAAGGATCTGGTGTTCCCAAAGGAATCGGCGGTTCCTTTGCGAAACTCATTTTGAACTCTACGACTCTTTTAGTTACCGGCGCCATAAACCAGGCTTCAGCCAAATCCGTTTTATCAATCGGATAGAGTTCTTTCGGATCCGTCAGCAAGTTATACATCTGTGGCATGTTTAACTTCCTAGGTGCCGCAAACATGGACTCGAGCTGAATAAAGTGCATTTTGTAGTTGCGATATTTGTAGGCAAATAACTCATCACCATTAAATACTGGAAAGCCGTCGCGATTGGATTTTTCCTGCTTACCCAACAAGAAATCTATTTGGTCTTTTCCGTCAATAATTCGATCTTTCGGTACTTTGTAACCTGCAACGGTCGCCAAAGTTGGCATTAGGTCAGTAATGTGAACAATTTCATTACTTACAGAACCTGCTGGTATTTTACCTGGCCACTTGATCAGGAAAGAGGTTCTCAAGGAGCCCTCTAAGGCAGTAAAATAATTTCCACGCCAAAACCCTGCAGTGCCGTGCGCACCTTCAATCTGCTCTGGTCCATTGTCGCTTGTCCAGATAACGATCGTATTATCTTCAACCCCCAACTTCTTAATCGAAGCCATAATATCACTGGCATGCTGATCAATTTCCACCAATACATCTGCATAATTGCCATTGCCTGTTTTGCCTTTAAAGTCGGGGTGTGGAAGGACCGGTAGGTGCGGTAAGGTAAAAGGAACGAATGCAAAAAATGGCTCATCTTTTTTAACTTTTCGCTCAATAAAATCAATCGTACGTTCTTTGATTTCTGTATCGATTAGCGGTCTTTCTTCGAGCGTGTAAGGGCGAAGCGCCTTTAGCACGCCACCGTCTTTTTGCTCATAAATGGAAGAACCTTTCGTCTCTTTAGGGTCATAGTGAGCGCTGGTTGGATAGAGCACTTCATCTGTCGAATCAGGCACACCAAACCATTCATCAAAGCCCTGGTCTGTTGGGAAGCGACCTGGGGTATTGCCCAAGTGCCATTTACCAAACATACCAGTGGCATAACCTGCATCAGAAAAAAGTTCCGCCATGGTTTTTTCCCATTGAGTCATACCGTATAACATGCCCCACACCACTTTCGTGGTGCCAGAACGTATGGGGTGGCGACCTGTCATTAAGGCTGAACGCGAGGGCGTACATTGAGGTTCGACATTAAAGTTAAGGAGTTTCATACCTTCGTTTGCCATCTGATCCAGACTAGGCGTTTCAGCTCCTCGTAAAATACCACCACCATAGGTGCCTATCTCGCCCCACCCCAGGTTATCAACCATCATGATGACAACATTCGGTTTATTTGCTCCAACAGCTACATTGGTAAATAAGGCCATCGCACAAATGGCCATAATAATTGCGCGTAGATTCATCTTAATTCGCCCATTAAAGATTTGTTTACCATCCATAATTGATACCTAAGCCAACGCCGAATTCTTCTGCATCGTAGAGGTACCAACCCGGATCACCTTTGGAGTCCTCTTCGAAGTCAAGCGACAAGACCTGCCCGTAAAGCCGGGTGGTCCAATTCTCACTAAATTGCCAATTGAGCCCCGTATTAATGAGATAGGTGAAATCAGAGCCGCCTGCTCCGATATCTGCCTGACTTGACCAGGACCAAGCTTTATTCAAAACACACGCATGTGTTAAACCCACAAAGCCATCCACCCAGGAAAAATCTTTATCTCGCTGAAGAGTAGTTGCACCCAGAGTCACGGAGCCATCAAAATTGTGTTTGTAGTACCGAAGGCCACCGATCACCCCCACCACCCCTTGGGCAGATTGGAGAAAATTGTAATTCGCAGCAAACTCCAGGGTATCCGCTTCAAATAAAAGTTCTGCCGATATGGGCGTGCCAGTCCCATCCACACCACTGACATCACCTTCCAAACCCAAGTGCGCAAAGGTGAACTGAAAACGCCAAAGGCCTTTTGATGCTGAGAAAGCAGCACCAAAACCAGATTCGCTGTAGTCCAGTACATCGTCAAAATCCATGTCTACTTCGACTTCCACGGATCCAAAAGCGCCCACATTGATGCCTTGGTCCCCCTCTATGTTTAAGGCATATATTCCAGTACCAACCCCAAACTTCCATTGATCATGGCCATCGGCCACAACCAAAGCAGGAATGAAAAACAGTGAGCCAATTGCAGCTAACAGTACATGTGTTAACGGTTTGTGTTGAAGCCTCATATTCAGTTCCTCTTTCCGCTTATTCATTGTTTGGTTATTCTTTTTCACTACGAATACTTTCAATTAATTCAAAACCTTCAACTTTGTTTTCCATCAAGAACTTAACTTCAGGCGTTTCACTCGATAACTCCATTGCTTCTAGAACAACGCGATATGCCTCAGATTTAACATGGCGTCGCAAACCTTCTTCAGATGCCCATTCTTCCAATAGCAACCAACTTTTGGGATTACTTTCTTCTTGATATAAGCGACAGCTAATACACTCAGGCATTGCTTGGGTTTGCCCAAGCACCGACATAAGCACATCACGAAGGTTTTGAACTTTTTCAAGTGACGCTGTAAACCTTACGCTGGCATTGATCATAGGAATTCATCCTAGTAACTTGGTCTTATGCTGCTATAGCCTGCTTTTTAGAAAATTGAACGCAACATTCACACCAGTCCGGAACAGCCACATAGACTCACTCTACCCGATTGATTTTATTGGATTATTTTAGAGTGATATTGATAAGCTCAAATGAAGCTCATTTGTAGAAACACGGTATTTCGGGTTTGGCACGAGATATCGGGGCTCGACTCGAATTAGTGTTGAGAATATATAGCAATCTTGGCATCGCTATTGTGGCACCTAGAAACCAGGCATCACTATTCAGCCATCATAGTCGATGGAAAACTAACCAACTAGGAACTAATATTGTAGTAGCTAACCTAGTAGTAACTTCAGGTAGCAAATTTATTGGTCCAGCTTATGAACAATGGAGAGAGCAATGAAAGATCACAAAAATTTAGTTATCCACCTTGTGGACGGAACAAGCGTCGCTTTTGATTTCCCACAGCAAACACAAGAGTCGCACTTACTTGTCAGTCAAATGGAAAAAGCACTTAATCAACCCTATGTAGCAGTCGAATCGGAAGGAGTTGTCTTTTTTTACCCAAGAGAAAATATCAAAACCATGCAGGTTTACCCTGCACCAGAAAAGCTACCCGACTTCGTTATCCGAGGTGCAGAGTTTGTTCATTTTTGACAAAAAGTACCTTTTTGTTTGACTACGGCACAGGGGGGTTGTTCGGTATTCGATTACGCTCCATACCCCTTTTCTGAACGTTTGATGTTCAGCTTAGTCATTTTTGATTCCAAAGTAGAAGGTTTGAGCCCTAAAATCTCAGCTGCGCCGTTTTCGCCTCGTACACGCCAGTCTGTGTCATTAAGTACTTTAAGTATATGATTTCGTTCAACATCCGATAATGTCTGAGCGTTAATTCCTTCATCATGGCCAATTATATTAGGCAATTCAACGTTGAGTGTTTTACTGTTTGTCAGAATCATGGCGCGTTCAATCACATTACGTAGTTCACGCACATTACCAGGCCATGGATAGTCTATTAAGGACTGCATCGTTACATCCGGTATTCGGTCAATACGTTTTCCCAATTTACCTACATATTTATGTACAAACGCCCAAACCAATTCAGGTATATCTTCGCGGCGCTCTCGTAAAGGTTGAATAGGAATCGGGAACGAGCTTAAGCGATAGTATAGATCCTGGCGAAATAAACCTTTCTGGACCAAATTTTGTAAGTTCTGATTGGTCGCCGCTACCACTCTTACGTTCACCTTGATAGTTTGCGTTCCACCCAAACGTTCGAACTCCCCCTCCTGCAATACTCTAAGAAGTTTCGGTTGCAGTTCCAGAGGAAGCTCCCCTATTTCATCTAAAAATATGGTTGAGTTATCGGCTGCTTCAAAGCGTCCCATCTGTTTAGCCAGCGCACCGGTGAACGCGCCTTTCTCCCTACCAAATAATTCCGACTCAATTAAAGATGCAGGTAACGCCGCGCAATTAACCGTCACCATTGTGTGGCCTGCACAAGCACTCAAGCGATGAACCTCCCGAGCGATCAATTCCTTTCCCGTTCCCGTTTCACCTTCAATTAAAACACTGGCCTCCGTCGAGGCAACCTGTTCAACGAGTTTCAATAACTGCTTTGTGACAACACTTTGGCCTAAGACGGATTCGTGTTTATGATTCAGCTTAATTTCATCTTTTAGTAAAGCATTTTCGAAGGCCAATTGACTAACGTCGCTAACATCTTTTACGATACAACGAATACCTTTTACGTCTCCCCTTATGTTTTTGTCTGGGAAATAACTAACGACTCGAGTTGTTCTTGTGTCATCCGGGGCTTTTCCCTCAACGTTCTCTTCGACAGTGCTTTGCCCTGTTTCAATGACTTTCAATAGTTTTTCTTCAATACCATTAACATCTGGCAGTATCTCAGTGACTTTTCGACCAATATGATCCGCAACAGACAAGCCATTCATCCTGGCCAAGTATTCATTGATATGTACGAACCTCAATTCAGTATCCAGAAAACACAGGCCTATTGGCGCATTATCACAGAGGTTCTCGATCCTCTTTTTTAACAGTTCCATCTCGTTAAGCGTCGATTGAAGGTTAGTCTGCACCGCAGTCAAGGCAGTCACATCTCTGATGCTGCACATCACTAGCGTTTCCCAGCCAATTTCCAAAGGGCTCAGTTTGATATCACAGGCTACTTCGATGCCATCCTTACGAACAAACTTTAGGCCCCCTTCGCGCCCCCCCATGTGTTTGATTGATGGATTCGCGAGGTAATCGCGACGATGGGATAGATGTGGTTCTCGGTAGCATGCCGGAATCAAGTTTTCTATCGCCAGGTTTAACAACTCATTTTTTTCGTAACCCAATAGCACCTGGGCTTGAGTATTTGCTAATAAAATCTTCCCACTTTGATTCACCACTAACATCATGTCAGGGACTAGCTCTATGAGAGTTTCTATATTTAGATCAATATCCAAGGCACATTCGATATGCTCACCATACGAAGAAAGCCCATTCTTGTCTTTTTTGGAGGGCCTGTACTCTGCATTTCTATTAGTCGACATGGTTATACATCCTTTGTATTTCGGGTAAACATGAAACCAAATAAAGCTTGCTTATTTCGCTGCTGACCTCTCGTACCACTGGATTCAAGCTTGAAGGTTTCCTAGAGCAACTAATCGATGAGGCTAGATTTAGAATAGTTGTAGAGTCGAATTATGTCCAAGTTAGTGCTCATAGTTTCCAAGATTGCTAGCACTCAAAACAAAAAACACTCAGTTAAAGTTATCTTTCAGTTACAAATTAGTGCTTAGCACAATCGCCCAAATTGGTTACAATTTAACCAATTGTTAATTCAGATTAGCCGGGTGATTAAAATGGAAATTAACAGTACAAGCAGTGTTATAAAGACAAACTTAAACACACCAGTGAACCAAGACAATAGAGACCAAACCCGGCAAGCCGCTGTCGGTTTGGTTGAAATTCAACAGACTCAGAATAATGTTGATCGATTTATTGAGGCGACTGAAGCCGCCTCTGGCGAAGAAGATAGTAACGACTCGAGCGCTACATCCAATACCAGTGGCCTTGGCCTGAGCACTTCTGAGTTGATCGAGCTAAGCCAGAAACAACAACGGGCTGAGTTTCTCGAAGGCCCGAATGCTGGGAATCGTTTGAATGAGGCGAGTAATGGTCTTCAAGAGCGAATTGACGATATCGTTGGACCAGAAACGGCACCCCTAAAAATAGTAGATGAGTTAGTTTAACCATCGAAAGATAATAATTGTTTTTGTTTAGTCTACGTTTTTGGAGTTTATTTTTTTAGGAGATTAAAACTCTGCTAGCAAGCTCTCAAGGTTTAGCAATGTTACATCTTGCCTAACCCAAATCAGACAAAAATACTTAGAAGGCATAAATTATTATGCACAATCACCTGGCCTTAATTACCATTGCATTTTTAGTTCTCTTCTTTGGCTTATTTTCTAAATTATCTGAGCGCTCCCCGGTTAGCGGCCCCATGTTTTTTGTCGCGGTAGGCATTCTTGTTGGGCCTATCGGTTTTAGTCTAATCCAAGTCCAACTCAATACTGAAATAGTCAAGACATTAGCGGAGCTCACCTTAATTATTCTATTATTTGTTGACGCGTCTTTTATTAAGTTTTCAGAAATCCGAAAAACCCTAGCAGGTATTCCCGCCAGGCTCTTACTATTGGGTCTCCCTCTTACGATGGGCCTGGGAACACTTGTCGCACTTTGGCTTTACCCAAGTAGCAATATCTGGGCTCTCGCCTTGTTAGCATTCATCCTATCGCCTACGGATGCCGCGTTGGGTCAAGCCGTCGTAAAAAGTGGTCATGTACCTGAGCGAGTGAGGGAGTCTATCAGTATTGAAAGCGGCCTGAATGATGGACTGGTTTTACCGCCTATCTTGCTTTGTATTGCGGTACTAGCTACCGGAGGCGAGGCCTTGGCTGGCGATGGGCGATGGTTGATATTTATGGCCAAACAATTGACGATCGGCCCTTTGGTTGGCGCCATGGTTGGCCTAATTGGCGGGAGGATGATAGATATTGCCACCAACCGGAATTGGATGGGCCCGATATTTCACGAGTTATCCGCCATCGCACTAGCCATACTGGCCTATTCCTGTGCGGAATTATTTCATGGCAATGGTTTTATCGCGGCATTTTTTGCTGGGCTTTTTCTGGGAACCAGAAAACAAGTTGTCAGAGAACGCTTGCAAGAATTTGGCGAAGCGGAAGGACAGCTTTTTTCACTGATTATTTTCTTTTTGCTCGGCCTAATTGCTGTACCTACTTTTTATCCTTATTGGGATGCCAACACGTTCATTTACGCCGTGTTAAGCTTGACGGTTATTCGTATTGTCCCCGTCATGTTATGTTTAATCGGCTCAGGTCTGAGCCTTTATAGCAAAGTATTTATTGGCTGGTTCGGGCCCAGAGGCATTGCCTCTCTATTATATATGCTAATTCTAGTCAGTAACCTAGGTCCCGAAAGTTATCGAGAGCTAATATCAGTTATTGTATTAACCGTTCTACTGAGTACTTTTCTGCATGGCCTCAGTGCTGTGTTTCTCTCAAAAAGATTTTCAAAATAACAAATCACGATTCTATTCTGCATTTTGAGGGAGCGCTTTCATTAAACGCTTAACCATTCTTTCTAAACGGATAAGTCGTTGCTCTTCCGTTAACTCTTCGCCCAAAATATAAGCTTGTATTGCGCCTTCCCACATCAGACTGTTTGTTTCCCCACTATGCCGACCAATAGCGATGAGTAAGGTACCTTTCTCATAGTTGTTTATTGAATCTGCAATTTGAGGGTAAGCTTTGAAGATGGGAGCGATCTTATCAATTGTCTCATCCCCTAAAATGACCATAGCTGACACCAGATAATCGGCGCCTAATATATTGGATATGGTTTGATAGCCTGCATCGGTGATAGTCTTAGAAACAAGGTTCATAATTTCATTCTTGGCTTGTTCATTTACTTTGATCTCCGATTTAGCATCATCGACAAACACATTCATATACCATGCGAATTTATCACCTTTTTGTGGCATGAAACTTGGATTTGTTACCGATACTGCTGAAAATTTCCCTGCATCCCGGTTAATATGCGAGGCACACGACACCAAGCCAAGTGTTGTTATAGTGAGTAAAAAAAGACATTGAACTGACTTTGATACATTTTGATAAAACATTTCTTTTCCTTATATCCACTTCAATTTAAGAACGCACTGAGTCCTGTTAAAATGTATCAACACTACTGATGCAAATATATTGTTGGTTTCCACTCTCGCCATTTTTCATTTTCTTCATCGTTTAACGGGTAGCGTGAACCTTCCTCGGCAGGAGTTTGATTCGCTCTGGCCTTTGGCGTTGCCATTGCAATACCGCCAGACAGGAGCGATTCGATAGAATCTGTATTTATTTTTACGCCCGAAAATAAACCCGCATCAACACTTAAACCACTACTGTTCCAAAATACAGAGTCATTCTTGATCAGTTTCTGATATTCAGAATAAATATTTACATAGATTAGAACACCGTTGGCATCGTCAGCTAAATCTACACCGACTACTGCTCCAATAGGAATTTGTCGATAACTAATCGCATCGCCAGCCTTGAGCGAGCCCAAGCGGTCGCTGCTTAAAATAATATTAAGACCTTTCTGGCGAACCTTGGTGATAGGTTTACGATCAATCCCTACAAATTTGTAGGTTGGCTCTCCTTTGCCCGGTGAAATTTCCAAGTAAGTCCCGGTAATCAGGGTATCGATATTTTTGATATTCGTTAAACCTACTTCTGGTCTCACCAGCCATATACGGGAGTCTTTACGCGCATGTTTCATGGCACCCCCTCTAAGAACAGCCTCCACAATTACCCCTGATAAATCTTGTTTAAACAGAATATTGGTGACTTCACCTACTTTCTGGTCTTGATATTTAATGGGCATATGCTTTCGAAGGCCCGTTGCCTGATCAAAACTGATTTGAATATTCACACCCGCATTTTTGGCTGTTTCCAAATCTTCATGAATAGCGAACACAGCTTTATCTTCCGCTTGCTTTGAGGTGGGGTCACCTTTTGGTGTGTAAAGCGATACGCCGCCCTTTAGTATCGATGAGAAAGACTCGGTACTGAATTTAAACCCGGATATATCACCTTTAAAAGAAACACCACTGACATGATAAAAACGACTATTGGTTTTAACTAAATCCTGGTTATCTTGTGGTACATGGGCAAAAATATCCACACCACCACGTTTTTTATTCAGCTTAACGCCTTGTACCTCGCCTATTCTCAAATTTTGATAAAATATGCCCGTCCCTCGCCTAATCGAGCCCGCTGCATCTGCTTCAATTACAAATTGAAGGCCGGGAGCGGAGGAATCAAAAACAGGCGCATTTACCTGCGCACTAAAATGCGTTTTCACTTTTCCTTTCCCTGGAATAAGCGTGATATAACTTCCCGTTAAGATTGCATCAAAATTCCCTTCTGTAATTGAAGGTGTAACCAACCAAAATTGTGTTTTATCTTTTAGTGCCCAGCTGAATTTTGGATCAAGGCCAACTTTAGCGGAGAAGTGTTTTAAATTTGTTCCTATCGCTAAGGATTTCACCTCTCCGACAGTCACGCCGTTGTATAAAACAGGTGTGATCCCTTCCTGAATACCCTCAGCAGAAGGAAAGTCAATCGTAATCATATGACTGAAGCTCGCGTCATCAAGATCATCATATAAAACAAAGGACTTTCCATTTTCGACCTTTTCTAGTTTCTGTTGATGACTTTCAATCGTATCAAACGTGACGCCGCCACTGAGCAGACTAATTAATGGCCCAGTCTCTAGCTCGAATCGTTGCAGACTGCCTTTGAGTTTAATTCCCCCTGTTGGCCAAAACCGTGTTGCATTAGTAATTAAATGCTGGAATTCAGGTTGCACATGAACATCTATAACAAACGTTGATTTATTATCCTGTAGTTGAACCTGCTGGATGGAGCCAACTTGCCTGTTTCGAAAAAGAACTGGCTCACCTCCACTTAAACTACCTGCCTTTTCAGTGATTAACTTTAAATGTAGACCAGGAACACTGTAATCAAATGCTGGCGCTTGTGGAAGCACGGAAAACTCCGTAGAAGAAGTCCCTTCAGTGGTCGGTCGTAAGCTTATATATCGGCCTTTTATAAGGGCATCCAAATTAGCAATACCCGATAATGATGCCTTTGGTGCAACTAAATAAAAGACCGTGTCGGTGGTTAAAAAAGGTTTGGCTCTTGGGTCGACACTGGCATCGGCCAAAATTTGCTTTTTCTCCAGGTCAAGCTTGAAACTATTGATTTGGCCGACACCAAAGCCTTCGAATACAATCTTGGTGCCATTACCAATTCCAGCCCCAAAAGGTAAAATAAGTTTTATAGGCAAACCTACCTGCGCAGTCTCGAAGTCTTCAAATAATTGAAACACCTTACTGGTTACTTGTTCACTCTGAGGCACAAGGTCTTCCATATTATCAAAAGCGATGCCCCCGACCATTAAGGCCTCAATAGACTCTGTTCGTACTTTAAAACCTGATAAACCTCCGCTCACACTGAGGCCACTAGCATTCCAGAATCGACTTTTATAAGAAACTAAATCGGCATACTCTTCCTTTATATGAACCTTGAATTGAACCCCTTCGTATAATCGATCTAAGCCAACAGACGTCACTTCACCCACAGCGATTTGTCGATAATAAATCTTACTACCCGCTTGGATTGAGCCTTTTTTGTCCGCTTTCAAAGTAATATGTAAGCCAGGAACAGTATTTGGCAAAGGAGGTGCATCCTCTAAAGCGATGTACTCTTTTACAGGATTTACTGTTTTATTAGTGCTCGGTCTAAAAGCAATGTAGTTTCCACTCGTTAGCGTTTCTAGACCGGAAACGCCCGATAAAGAGACTTCGGGCCTCACCATCCAAAAAAGAGCATCTTCACCTAGCATCTCTTGGGCTTGTTTATCCATCTCAATAGATGCACTGACTGACGTTAGGTCTTTATCAAGCTCGATCTTGTTAACGACACCGGCAGTCAAACCTTTGTAATGTACTTTGGTTTTTCCTGGGACAATACCTTCGGCAGATTCAAAATGAATGACAATATTAACGCCTCGTTCCATATAGGCCTTAAAACCAAGATAAGCACCAAACACCAGTGCAACAAGCGGAATAATCCAAATAGCTGAGATGCCTTTTTTTCGGTCTACTCGTACCTGCTCAAAATCAGTATTTGTATTATTCATTATGCTTTAAGTCCCAAATTAAACGAGGGTCGAATGCATGAGCGGCAAACATCGTTAGAATAACCATAATGGCAAAGGCGGCGGCGCCTTTTCCGGGTTCGATTGATGTGATGTATCCCAGATTTACAACCGCCCCCATAATGGCAACAACAAAAACATCCAACATTGACCACTTACCCAGAAATGCCACAATTCGATATAACATCGTCCTTTGTACAGGTTGTACTTTGGAATGCCGATTGACGGTGATTAATAAAATAATCAGCCCTAAAATTTTACTTAAAGGGACAATAAAACTGGCGATAAAAACGATCAGGGCAACAGGCGCCATATCTAAATTTATCAAGGTAACAATGCCCGACAATATCGTATCTGCTGTACCTGAACCAAAATAATTCACGGTCATAATAGGCAGGGTATTCGCCGGTATAAAAGCAATCAATGAGGCAATGACTAATGCCCAAGATCGCTCGATACTATTATGAGAGCGAAAGTGAACCGGTGCTGAGCAACGAGAACAAACACCAGAATGTTCACCGTTAGCTAACTTGTTCAACATATGGCAAGTATGGCACTTAGCCAACTCTCGAGAGCGTGCTGACTTCAACCTAGCGCTGGCCACTTAGCTTCTCCCATATATATTGGTCATCTAAGAACTGGGTGACTAGGGTGGCGCTTATTAGTAAGGAAGCAAAAGAAATTAGCCCGACGCCATAGATCGCATCGGCTAGACCTAGAATTTTGTATAAGGCTACGACCATGCCTAACATGAAAACTTCCAGCATGCCCCACTCTTCCCATTCATGAAAATAACGGTATAAACGAATACCGATACGAGAATGAAGTTTTCCCCTGACTAATATCATCAGATAACAAATAATCAACAGTCGGCTAATGGGTACAACAATACAAAATATAGATACGAGTACTGCTACCAAATAAAGCTGACTTTGGTATATAGAGTTAATACACTCAATGAGAGAGGCTTGATTGCTCAATCCTAAGGCTTCTAAGCCAAGCAGGGGTTGGGTGACAGCAGGAAAGACAGAAACCAAACCTGCAATCGCAACTGCAAGCGTTCGATTACAAGAGTCTTTCTTTCGCTCATCAAGAACAGCATGGCAGCGAGGACAAGAAGCTCTCTCTCCTTCAGCAAGTGGTTTACGTTTTAATAGCAGGTCACAATCCGAGCATGCAAGCCATTGTTGCAAGTCAGATGTTTCGTCAGAGGTTTGTTTCACTTGATGATTCAAGGCGTTACCTCCTTTTAGTTGTATAAAACTATGAACTTGTTAGTCGCGCTATTTAGTAGAAGTATTTGCCCGAAGTGTCCACGACAACACTTTGGGCAGGCCGAGTGTTTCTATGCTGCCTTTACGCGAAAGAAAACGGCATAAAGTACCGGTACGACGATCAAGGTTAACAGGCTGGCAAAAGATAAGCCGGCCATAATCGTCACTGCCATGCCGATAAAGAAATCATCCGCGAGCAGTGGAATCATGCCGAGAACCGTTGTACCCGCAGCCATCATAACGGGTCTGGCACGTGAAACCGCCGAGTCTAAGATTGCATCCCAAGGCTGCTTGCCCGCAGCCAGGTTAATATTGATTTCATCTAACAGCACGATGGAATTTTTAATCAACATACCCACCAAGCTTAAGAAGCCCAGCAGAGGCATAAAACCAAACGATTGGCCCGTACCAAGTAGCCCCCAAGCGACACCAATAATAGACAAAGGAACGGTTAACCAGATGATTAACGGGATTCTCAAACTGTTAAACAAAAATATAGAGATCAATACCATCATGGCTATTGAAATCGGTATCCCTCCAGCCAGTGCTGTTTGAGCATCTGTTGAACTTTCGTACTCCCCTCCCCATTCCATACTGTAACCACCCGGTAGAGAAATTGCCTCGACCTGAGCTCTGATTTGCTTAAATGTTTCGCTTGGTAACTTACCATCAGGAGGTTCAGTACCCACCGTAATCGTACGCTTGCGGTTATACCTTTGAATTAAGGAGTTTTCCCAAACCGTATCAAAACCAGAGACCACTTGAGAGATAGGCACAGCACGATTCAAGGCCGAACTCCACACCTGAATATCCGCCATTTGACTGACATCTTGTCGTTCACGCGGTGATGAGCGCCAATATATAGGTAAAAGCTCTTCACCTTCTCGGTAAACCCCCATACGTGTACCGTCATTGAACGCCTCTAGCGCGGTATTCAAATCAGCTCTTGTTACACCTGCATAATTAGCCCTTGACTCTGAAAATGTCGGCCTGATCTTCTTCACCTCTTGGCGCCAATCATCTTTAATCACCTTTCCATTCGCAGATCTATATACCTTTTTTGCCTGCTCTGACAAGCGACGCAATACTTCGGGATCTGGCCCAATAAAGCGAGCTTCGACTGAATTGGCAGGACTTGGACCCAAGGCAAACTTCTGCAAACGAGGTAAAGCATTCGGATAGTGCCCACCAATATATTGTTCATTCTCTTTCATCAGCTTTGCGATATCGTTGTAGTCTTTCACTGTAATAAGCACAAAGGCATAACTTGAAAAGTCTTTCTCGGGGCTGTAAGTCAGCATGAACCTTGGCGCGCCCTGACCAATAAAACTGGCAACAGATTCGATGCGCTCGTCTTCTAGCAAGTAGCGCTCGATTTCATTGACATCATCTCTGGTTTTTCGAGCATCGGTCCCTTGAGGTAACCAATAGTGCAACATGTATTTATTCATCGTTGACGCGGGGAAAAAAGACCCTTTTAATTGCAGAAAGCCCCAGACAGAGCCCGCTAACAAACCTATCATCAACGCTAATGTTAACCATCTGAATTTGATCGCCCCAGATAAAAACTTCCTATATGCCACAAATATTGCGCCTGAATAGGCATCATCACCCGCTATCTTCTCTTCGCCAGGTTCAGGACCTTTCAAAAATGCTGCACAAAATAGTGGCGTAATGGTGATGGCCGTAATCCAGCTTAAGCCTAACGAAAACAGCATTACTTGATACAAAGACCTGCAAAATTCCCCCGTACTATCCTGGGAGACGCCAATCGCTGCAAATGCCAATATAGCAATAACAGTTGCGCCCAATAGGGGCCACATTGTTTGTGCGACTACCTCTTTGGCAGCTTTGATTCTATCTTCCCCTGCTTGTATCCTAACCAGCATGCCTTCTGTCACGACGATGGCATTATCAACCAACATGCCTAATGCAATGACCAATGCCCCTAGAGATATTCGCTGTAAGGCGACGTCTTGTAAATCCATGAGAATAAAGGTACCTACGACCGTCACCATTAAAACGCCACCAATGATTAAGCCAGACCGTAAACCCATAAACAGCAGCAGAACAACAATAACAATGGCCACCGCTTGCTCCAGGCTCACGATAAAGTTGTCGATTGAAAGCACTACCGCTTCATGTTGCATACTCAGGGGGTTAACTTCCAAACCAACAGTCGTTTCAGCAAGAATTTCATCTAGCCGTTTCTGTAGGGCAAAGCCCATATCGACCACATTGCCACCGGACACCACCGAAGCACCAAGTGAAATAGCGGGCGCGCCATTGTAGTAGAGTACATTTTTGGCGGGTTCTACATACTCTCTTCTGATGACGGCAACATCTTTAAGGTAAATGAGTTTACTGCCATCAGTCGAATTGCCTTTTCGGAGTATCACATTGCCTATATCTTCTATCGTATCAATCGCACCGGTTGATTCTATTCTCAGATATTCTTCACCCACCTGAATATGCCCGGCTGAAACGATTTTATTTTTCTCAGATATCGCTCGATTAATCTCATTAGGGCTAATACCGAATTGAGCCAAACGAGCATTCGAATATTCAATATAGATCGCTTCTTTTTGAACGCCCCATAGGCTTATTTTTGCAACCCCATCGACCAATAGAAGTTCTCGTCGAAGCAGTTTGCTAAAATCATGAATCTGCTTATAACTATAACCATCACCTGTAATCGCAAAGATAACACCGAATACATCACCAAAGTCATCAATCACCTTAGGGGTTCCAACCCCAGGAGGAAGTTTGGGTTTTACATCATTAATTTTTCGACGTAACTGCTCCCAGACAGCTGGCAGCTTCGACTTGTCAAATTTGTCTTTTACGGAAACGGTGATCGTTGACAAGCCAGCCTTACTGATCGACGTCAGTTTCTTCAGCTGTCCTAAACGCTGTATTTCAGTTTCTATTACATCTGTGACTTCTTTTTCAACTTCTTCTGCCGTTGCACCCGGATAAGAAGTAACCACCAAAGCATCCTTAATACTGAACTCTGGGTCTTCTAATCGGGACAAGCCAGTAAATGATAATACCCCTCCGATCAATAAGACGAAGGTCATGACCCATGTAATGGTTTTCTTTTGAATGGAATATTCTGCAATACTCATGAAACCTAGCTCCTCAAAAATTCATCATTGAACTAAACATTTTTTATATTTTTGGGCTTAGTTAGATTTGATCTTTGACTAATTTTACTTTTTGACCTTCAACCAGATAGTGAACACCGGCAACAACGATACGCTGCCCCACCATTAAGCCGGACGATATTTCGATTTTTGAATTCGCCATTTCACCCACACTGACGACTTGTTTACTGACACTGCTTCCCTTTTTAACCAACCATACATATTGCTTATCTTTGCCTGCCGGATCTTTAAATACAGAGGTGATCGGTACGTATATTTTTGCTTGCTCTTGCGCCGTAGATTTTTTAATAGCGACTACCGAGGCACTCATCCCTGGCAATAAATTAATGTCATCAGGCGTATCTATTCCCAAAACAACTTCATAAGTCTGAGTATTAGGATCGGCTTCAGTGGAGAACTCTTTGATGGTAGCGGGGAACTCACGCCCTGGAACCGTTTCAAAATAGACCTTTAAAGAAAAGCTATTTTTGTTCCTTGCGACAATGTCCCTTTCAGGTACCTGTACAACCACTTCCAGGCTGCTATTATCCTGTAAACTCAGTACTTTCTGTTTAGCCTGCACATCTTGAAAATTCTCGACAAAAGTATCGGCAATCACCCCCGCAAAAGGCGCTTTGATCTTGGTATCATTCAGTGCTTTTCGCGCACGTTCCAAATCAGCTTCAGACACTTCATATTGTGCTTCATATCGATCAACATCGGCTCGACTGACTAGATTCTTTTTCACTAAGGGTCGAACCCGTTCAAGGTCTGTTTTTGCTTTTTTGAACTGTGCTTCGGCGGCTTTTAATCTACTTTGAAAATCTCGTGGGTCTATTTTGGCCAATAATTGACCCTTTTTAACGTCCTGACCTTTACTCACCGGAAGATCTACAAGCGGCCCTGAAACTTGAAATGACAAGTCTACTTGCTCCGCTGCTTGCACCTTTCCTGGCAGTGTCCGACTTTGTTCAGCTGAAGACTCGACCACTAAAATTGATGATACTGGTCGGATAACGTCTACTTTCATTCCCGGCTCTTCACTACAGCCTTGAACAAATAACAAAACCAATAAAACAAAAGAAAAGATGGTTCTTTTATGTGAATATTGAATGCGATATGTCATATTCGATCCTTCTTTATTTTTAAAATAGTCAATTTAATTAATATCGATAAGTAAAACTAAATGATCCGAACTTGCTGTGTTCTTCTTGTTTTTCATACTGGTTCGTACTTCTTGCCATTGAAATAACAAACCCCCAGCTACCTCGATTAAGCGCAAAACCGAGAGATCCAATTGCTTGCGGGTGCCTTAGACTAACTGAATGGCTATTTTTAAAGGTATTACCATCGATGAAAATATTATTTACGACGTAACGCCCCGTCGCATGGATAAAAACATTCCAATTAAAGCCGCTTGAACCTGCCAGTGGGTTGATTTCTCTCCCAGGAAGGGTCGAGGCAGTTGCAAAGCTTGATGCCAGATTATTCCCCCAACGAAACCCTAGCCCTGCTCCTAAATCGCTACGCAAATTGCCTATGCCAATTTGACCATTGCCAATCACTTCAAGTGCAGTAGAATTGTTAGACGAAGACCGCCAGAAACTCCAAAATCGTTCAGCGCCTAGTCGAAATACAAGTTCATTTTCTAACTGATTATCCCAACCTTTAGGTTCATCTGAACCCGTGAGTTTGTGTACTCCTTTTTGTGCATATTCTGCACCTGAAGCGGGGCCGACCACACCAAGAATTAATGAAAGGCGGTCAGATGTATCTTCATCAAAAGCATACAGGGTGCCCTTCCAGGCAAGTAACCCCGCATAAGGGGGTTCATCATCAATTAGCTTTTCCACTAAAATATCTGAACTTGTTTGCATACCTTGAGCAATCATATAGCTCACGCCACGGCGTTTGCCTGGCATAGTCGAAATGTACAAATTTTTTGAGATGCTATGCATCCAGGAAGGGATATTTGTTTCAGAAAATTGGTTGAAGCCAGCATGCGCCCAAGAAAAGGCTAAGCCGTTGGTGTAGCCGCCATCAACGCCTGCGATAATATCATTTTCGATGGTCAATGTGGCAAAAGAGACAGGTTGCTGAGACTCCCCAAACGCCTCATTACAGACAGCTGCGAATAACAGTAAAATTACTATTTTTTGGTAAAAAACGCTAAATGCCATATGCTGACCTTTTCGTTAAATTTTACGCTCTATAATTTAGTTATTCTTTATATTAGTCTACCCACGTGATTAACGCCTGAATTATTAATGCATTCGCTATATCAATAAAGAATGCGCCAACGAGTGGCACCACAATAAAGGCGCGGGTCGAGGCACCAAACTTTTGAGTGACTGCCGTCATATTTGCAATTGCTGTCGGTGTTGCGCCTAAAGCTAAGCCCGCATACCCTGCCGACATGACGGCAGCATCGTAATTGCTACCCATCAGCCTAAAGATAATCAAACTAGCAAATAATATAACCACGACCACCTGAGCCAGCAATAGTAACAAGATGGGCCCAGCCAGCTCTGCCAATGACCATAACTGAAGACTCATCAATGACTGCGCCAGGAACAGCCCCAGGCAAAAATCCGCCATGAGAGCAAGACTAGGCGTATTAGAAGGCCAGCGCCATTTCGGCGCGACATGAGGAATAATATTGGTCAGAATAATGCCTGCCAGCAGGCAAGGCACAAAATCCGGAAGTTGAATTTCCATCATCGCGAATAGTTTGTTCAGGTGGATACCACCGCCTATCGCCAAACAAATAGCCAGAAAAGCATGCAGCATGCCATCATAATCCACCTTTTCAACCTTGTCGTGCTCTTTGCCCACCGTCAGTGGGCCATCTTCCGAAGAGCTTAATCCATAACGAGTTATCAACCAATTCGCGAGCGGACCACCAATACACCCCCCTAGAACCAAACCAAAGGTGGCACAAGCTATACCAATTTCCATGGCATTTTCAATACCAAACTTCTCGGCAAAAAGAGGCCCCCAAGCGATGGTTGTTCCGTGTCCGCCACTAAGTGAAACCGAGCCGCCTACTAAGCCTACAGCTTCAGGTAAACCCGTTAGAGATGCGACACCAATACCCACAAAATTTTGTAGAAATAGATATGCAACGGCTAAGATTAGTAATATTGCCAGCGGTTTACCACCAGAAAGCAAATCTGAAAACCGAGCAGAAAGCCCGACAGTGGTGAAAAATATAATAAGCATTGTGTCTCGTGCACGCAGGTCAAATTCGACTGCTATGCCAAAGGCCAAGTAGATAAACAAGAAAATAAATGAAGCGACGAGCCCGCCACTAACAGGCTCTGGGATATTATATTCACGAAGGAAGTTTATTTTTTTAGTCAGTGCCTTTCCTAAAAAAAGCACTAAAATAGCCAAGATGATAGTTTGCCTAACAGTAAGTTCCATAGCATAAGATCCTTTATGTTACGTTCTTCACCTAAAAAACAACTTATTTAAAAGAGAGTTATATTCTCAGCATTTAATCTAACCATACTAATTTTTTTATTGAGAGGGCAAAGACTCAAACAGCTCTAACATGCGTTGGTGGACTTTATCTTCATCAAGCTCAGAAGTATCAATGCTTGCTAGTTCTCTGGATGACGATGCCTTCCATATAACCATTCTGGTTTTGGTATCGACCACATTCACCAGTATTTGTGCTTCATATACTGCTTCTAACGTAGAGTGGGTGTAGATATTGCCTTTAATAGGAATAGAAGCCTGTTTAAGCTTATTACCTTGATCGATATCTATATGATAGACCACAACCAAATCTGCTTTCGTTTCGGTTTCTTGTCGATACCCTTTATCATTAAGCACTAACGATATTTTTCGAGTTAAAACATCCAAAAAAGCAGCATCACTGATTGTGGTTGAATTGACTGAAAAGGTTTTATATTGAGAGAAATCGACCTTGTCGTTCATCGAATGATAAACATCTAAAGGCGGGACTTGGCAAGCAGACAAAATTAAAGTTAGCACCATTAGCGTTAGAGTTCTGAAGCACTTAAAAGGTCTTAAAAAACTTAGCTTTCTTTGAGGTTTTGAAAGAGGAAAAACAGTACTAAATATAGTTTTATCACACATGATTTTTTTCTTTTTGAAGTGGATTCAAACAGATTATATTCACTTACTTAGGTGTAATACTAGTCTTCTTTATATTTTTATATCTACTATAAATGGCTGTTCATAATAAGAATTATGCTTAAATCTTATAAAAGTCATTCTTGAAGGAAAAGTGAGCGGTCTGAAAGAAAGGGAAAACATGAGGCAAGACAATACTTGCCTCATAATATTTAGACTTATGCCTCTTGCGGGTTTAACAAAGCGACACAACCTGCATTATCTGTTGGTTGCTCAACGATACCTGCATCCACAAGCTCATCCAGCAGTCCGTCATCGCTTAACCATGACACTGTATCACCACCATAGCTCAAGCTGTATTTGGTTTGATCACCTACGGTACCTTTACTAATTAAAGTAATATCAAAGGAGCCTTCTAAGGTTAATACCAGGCGGTTATCATCGATAGCAAACCAGGTTCCTTCTATTAAGGTACCATCGGTTTCTTCGACATCAACATTTTGGTCGTCACCGTCATCATAAGCTAAGCAGGCATTCAGCGTGCCGGCGGTGCCTGCCTCATTGGCATCAAAGAAGAAGTGGGCACTACCCGAATAGAGATTAGTTGGGTCTGGATCTTCATTTTCATCATACTCAACAAACAGTTGCTTGCCGGCTAACTGCGTCAAAGGAAGCGCACCGGATATATCAAGATCATCAAAAGACGTTGGCGTGAGCGCGGTATAGTCCACATCAACCAAAGCAGCAAAATCTACCGCAGTGGTCGCATCTAAGGCCGTATATAAGTCAGACGCGGTATTTTCAGCCTCAGTGATTGCGGCATCAATTTGCGCAGTGCTCTCATTTTCAGCCATTTTTTGTACCACCATTTCGACACCGATTACGCGAGACTGAGCCTCGGAAAAGTCAGTATCAAATGGAATCGCACTAGCGACTAAGCCGATTATTTTGACTGCATTCGCTATCGCTGTGGAGCCATCAACGGGGGTATAATTTAGATCCTCATCAGCATCGTAAAGTGCCTGGATATCTGTTTGTATTGCCGCATACGCCACGGTGAGCGCGGTTGACAAATCGTCTGCGGATAAATCTTTTAAATCACCCAGGTTTTTTATCTGATCAGCAAGCGCCTTGTAGATCAAACCATTAGTATTTTGAGGAAATCCGAAGTCTTCGCCAAATTCGCTATAGTTTTCATCCAGCAAGTTAGCAAAAATAGTCACCACTTTATGGAAAGAAATCGCGGCGCGCGTAATGTCGGCATCATAGCCATCTGCGCTTAAAAAGTCTTGATCTAAGTTACTCGCATTTAAGCCATATGCCGCTAATATCAGCGTTTTGTCTGCTTCAGAGGAGTCAGTCAACATAGAAGTCAAAGGCGAAATCTTTTGATCTAACAGCGTGCCATCAAGCTCAAAATCATCTGCCGAAACTCTAGCTGACAATTGGCCGTCAAAAGGCTCGCCCGTGAACACATCGAAACCACCATAGGAACGTAGAACGACTTCAGAACCGGTACCTACCGCTTTTAGACAATGCCGTTTTTGAGCAGTGGTGGCATCCGTGGCACAATAATTAATTAAACCATCTTGACTGGTGGTGAAAAAGCCATCTTTATCGGTAACCGCCGAAGGTTCACCCGCATTTCGCCGCCCATTATCATTTAAATCCAAATAAACAGTGGCTCCCGCCAAGTAACCATCAATCGCAACACCCGAGAGAGAGACAGAGGACTGAGGCGTCCCTTCATCAGGGTCGTCACTACTACAACCAGAAACAATCGCAACAGCAGCGGATAAACCGGCAATAGCAAATTTTTTCAGTGTCTTTTTTTGAAGATCTGTTTCAAAAATTCTCATACTCTTTCTCCTTAAAATTTCTCTTCGATGCCGATGTTAAAACCTACTTGTCTAGGTACTTCCGTGCCATCGACTTCGACTTGATCTAAACTTGCAGATAAATCTATATTCACCATCCCAAACAGTGTCGTGCCAAAGCCGACCACCGTTAATTCACTTCCCACAAGGTTTTTGCTCACACCAAAACGAACAGATGGAAGAATATAACTATTAGAAAAATAGCTGGCTGATGCACTTACGTACTGTCGCTCTCGACCAACCAGATCAAACGTTGAATTCACATCTGCGGCCCCAGAAAGCAACCACGTTTTATCCTCTGTATATAAGGCACCCTCTACCGTGGTTTGGGAGCTCATTACAGCAGTTTCACTTAAGGCTATCTCATCACCAAAAACCTGTTGAGCAACGTTACAATTTGATTGTCGTGTCGGGTCGCTAATCGAAGCACAATTTTTACCAATATCGCCATAATCAAACTCAGGCTCATTTATGTTAGAAACTGTCACCCCAACTTGACCATTTGGAAGCGCCCACATCAAACCTAGATCTACACCAACCTGGGTGGTATCAACGGTATTTTCATCAAACTCATCCCGAATGGCATCACCAATATCATCATCTTCGAGCATATTTTCTAAGGCTAATACTTGCTTATTGAGCGATACCTTATAAACATTGGTTTGAATACCCGCATATAAATTAGTGGAAAGCCCAAACGGTGCCGGATTCCATATTTCTCGGCTATAACCTACCGAACCCGTTAATATAGAACCACCTTTCACATAAATCGCACTGGATGTGACGAGATTTACATCTGACCCTGTTAGTTGGATATCTAAGGTGTCATCAAGAAACCGCGTATCAAAAATGCCCTGAGCTTGCAGGTCAAAAGATATGACCCCGCCTAATAAGTCACTACGAATAGCAAAAGGCATCAATGGTACATGTAAACCCAAACCAACGGTGACTTGAGCATCTTCTCCCATAACGGGTAAGATATCTTCAAATCGGTTTTTAATGTCTATTGCTTCAGATAAAGTAAGGTCGTCTTTATCCAATGCATCTTTTAGATCATCAACATCATCAATAAAGTTATCAACATCACCAGTTTCAATATCTATCCCCAAAGAGCTAAAGTAGCCCATTCGAAGACTTTCATCTTTACCCAGCAATAATTCTCCCCCTGCCGGATTGCTCGTGAATGACAAAGTCGTTGATGGATGAGTGGTTTTCCCCAAGGTTAATAAGGGACCTGGAGAGTGAACTTGATAGCCAGCCATACTACTTACTGAGCCACCTAGCCCTATCAGGCCAACACCAAGTAACGCTAAGCGCTTAACATTGGCTGAACTAAGTGATTTATTCTGTTTCATGTTGCATCCCTTGAATGAAGTTAAACGTGATGATTAACATCTTTAAAACTAGTTATAATGGATAATGCCTATGGTTATTTAAGCTAAATATTAGTCGATGTTTAAGCATTCACCACTTCTGAGCTGCTTAGTTTTGTTGTGGATCTATTAAATCACGTAACGAAACGTGTTGATGGTTTTCATAAAGTTCTGCATTGAGCTTATCGATTAAGCAAACAATACCTTTGGAGGTAGGAATATTTGCCATCAATTGGCTGGTATCCTGACGTAATGCCCTGAGTATATCCGTGACAGAAATCTGGTCGGTCGAGTGACCGGGCACGAGTTTGTCTGCTTTTTCTCCCGCGACTAACAAGAGTCCACTCTGCATTAACTTATCAATAATTTTTCGAGATAAGGACGCCGGAATAGTATGATGATGCTCTACACTACTTTGATCTATTGGCTCAGCAGCAAACTCATAGGCTTTGGCGATATAGCACATAATTTCCAGACCGGCTCTTTCAATTAATTCCGGTGGCGCATCGACATATATCTCTCGGGTAATATGATTTCCATTTTGATGATAAAACGCAATACTCGAACCCAGCAGTAAAATCAGCCAATTCATATAAAGCCATATCAGTAACAGAATACCGACCGCAAAGCCTGAATAGATAGCATCATACTTGGATGAATTCACCACAAAAGCAGTGAAGAGTAAGCTACACGCTTGCCAAGTACTTCCGGCTACGACACCGCCGAAAAAAGCACTTTGCAACTTAACTTTGGTGTTTGGCATCATCACATAAAAGAAGGTGAAAGCTGCAATAATCATTAAGAAAGGAGTCAGTTTGGTCAAACCATAAATCACACTGCCAAAGGGCTCTATTGCGACTAATGCTTGCACGACAGAGGAGTTCATA
>Ga0105353_1000081_pt1 | contig 57452 bp, 54 predicted proteins | sample EN1Hudsemesocosm_2_FD_83657 | JGI IMG/M metagenome (GOLD analysis project Ga0105353, IMG submission 83657) | Methane-oxidizing microbial communities from mesocosms in the Hudson Canyon - EN10B Hudson Canyon | ecosystem: Environmental > Aquatic > Marine > Cold seeps | place: Hudson Canyon...
GGAATAACTTCCCGAAATTATAACGTAGGATTTTTGTTTCAGGTGGAATGATCTCATAAGGCGCATAGCAGGCTACGCAACGAATGAGATCATTCTATCTGGAGCAAAAAGACAAGTTAGAAATCGGTAAGTTGTTTCATGCACGCTCCTAAGGATCAGACTCTTAATAATTGACCAATAAAAATAAAGCCATTGCTTAACACATCGGAGAAAACGTCTAATGTATTAGCAATAGAAACCCAAATTAAAACCATACCCAGCATAATAGTAATAGGAAAACCTACACCAAAAATTTGTAATTGAGGGGCTGCTCTGGCGGCAACACCAAAACTAATATTAACAAACAACAGAGCAGACATAACAGGCAAAGCCAATAACAATCCTCCAGTAAACATTTGACTACTCCAAATCACAATAGACCAAATATCATTTAGATTAAAACCAACCACATCAATGGGTAGCGTTGTAAAGCTTGCAACTAGCATTTCAATCAACAATAAATGTCCATTAACAGCTAAAAACATCAAACTTGAAGAAACAACAAAGACTTGAGCTATTACAGGTACTTGAATACCTGTTGCCGGGTCAACCATTGAAGAAAACCCCAACCCCATACTATAGGCAATGCTTTGTCCGCCTACCAGCATCACCGCAAAAACCATTTGTAAAACAAAGCCTGTCGACAATCCAATAACTAGCTGTTGAATTGTTACTAACAAGCCTTGATAACTAAATATTTCAATATTAGGGATTTCGGGTAAAACAGGGAATACAACATAAGTGATTAACAAGGCGGCAAGCACTCTGACTTTTGCTGGCAATGCTTTTACGCTTAAGACAGGAATAGAAATAAACATTGAACTTATCCGAACAAATGGCCAGGCAACTGAAGCTAATGCAGACAATAACTCTTGTTCAGTAAAATTCACGACCTCAACCTATTAATTCAGGTATTTGCCTCACCAAATCCTGAAAATAATCGATGACCACTTGTAACATCCACGGACCTGCCAGCATGAGTACGATAATAACAGTGGCGAGTTTAGGTATAAACGTTAATGTTTGTTCATTGATTTGCGTGGCAGCTTGAAACATCGCGACTAAAAGCCCAACAGCTAAAGAAGACAATAAAACAGGGGCAATTAATTTAATCGCGACCAATACTGTATCCTGAGCAATGACTGAAATAACTTCGGGCGTCATAAGATGATTTTTACATTGCTATTAAACATAAAAACTGGCCGCTAACATTTCTAAAACCAAAGACCAGCCATCAGCTAAAACGAATAACATTATCTTAAAGGGTAATGAAATAATCATGGGTGATAACATCATCATCCCCATAGACATCAAGACACTAGCCACCACAAGATCAATAACCAAAAAGGGCAAAAATATTAAAAACCCAATTTGAAATGCCGTTTTAAGCTCACTCGTTACAAAAGCAGGTAATAATAATGAAAATGGCACATCATCAACTGTTTCAAAATCTTCTCTGCCAGAAATCCTCATAAACAACTCTAAATCAGCTTCTCGTGTTTGCTTCATCATAAATTGCCTAAAAGGAGCTGAAGCTTTTTCTAGTGCAGTCACTACATCAATTTTTTCTTCCATATACGGCTGCACAGCCTGAGTATTCACTTTATCAAATACAGGCATCATAATAAAAATAGTCAAAAATAAAGAAAGCCCTAACAACACCTGATTACTGGGCGCTTGTGCTGTCCCTATCGCTTGTCGTAACAAGCCTAAAACGATCATAATACGCGTAAATGATGTCATAGTTAATAACAATGATGGCAACAAGGTCAACATTGTCATCAACGCTAAAATCTGAATAGTGACCGTATAACTCTGCCCTCCATCAGGGTTTGTTGTGACTGTCACCGCATCAATACCAGGAACAGCCCACACAGATGATGAAATCAATAAAAGAATGATGGGCAGCAATACTTTATTCATTATTCTTTCCAGACATTATTTGCTTCAATTTCAGTGAAAAATCCTCTTCAGTATTATCACTCTTAATTTGCTGAAATAACCTGTCTTCGCCTTCTAACATCAATAGCTTCTCAACGCGCCCAGGTGTTACCCCTAAAACTAATTGCTTTTCTCCCACCTGAACTAAAACCAGTTTTTCACGCATACCCAAAGATAAACCACTCAGGACTTTCATATTTTGTTTAGATGAAACAGGTAAAGCCCCCATTTTCTTCATAAACCAAATACAAACAAAAAACAAAGCTAAAACAATAATTAGACCAAAGGACCAATTTAAGACATGAGCAGTTGAAACAGTACTAACCGTTTGTTTTTGCTCTATTGCTGAAAAAACAACTGTCGTAGAACAAATGAACACTATTAAACTTTGTATCAAAGATTTCAAATAATTAGCCCTATTTTTACCTATGTACCTAATTTTTTCACTCGATCGGATGGACTAATCACATCTGTTAATCGAATACCAAATTTATCATTCACAACAACCACTTCACCGTGAGCAATTAATGTCCCGTTAACTAAGACATCCATAGGCTCGCCTGCAAACCGATCTAATTCAATAACCGACCCTTGATTGAGCTGTAATAAATTTCTAATATTAACTTGAGTACGTCCTATTTCCATAGAAACAGTCACCGGCACATCAAGAATCAAGTCTAACTTAATATCGTCAGGTGAAACATCTGCCTTGACCGATTCTGTCTCACCTTGTTCCTCCAACTCATTAAATTGAGCCGCAGCAATCTGTTCCGCATCACCACCTTGTTCTTCTAAGGCATCGCCCCAATCTGCTTCTGCACCTGATTCAGAATCCGATTGCTCTTGCATAGCATCAGCCCAATCATCACTCGCTGCCCCTTCATCTTCACTCATTTTTTATTACCTAATAACTATAATTACCCTTATGACACACACTAAGGAGCGAGAATTCAATAATACCCGAATCCTGACTGGTCTTTTTACTACACCGAATCTTGCGTTAATTTTTCTGTTATCTGAATAGCATAATTACCATCAGACAAACCTATTTTACCTTTAAAAACAGAAACATCCTCTGCTTGAACGACCACCGTTTCTGGCATTTCTATAGGAATAACATCGCCTTCCTTGAAATTCATCACATCTTCAATGGTCATGGTTTTTTCAACCAATAAACTATTTAACCCTACTTCACTTCGTAGCACTTCTTTTCTTAACCCTTCTTGCCAACCGCCATCCACTTCACCTCGGTCACTACTGACCGCATCCAACAAATCACGAATAGGTTCTATCATCGCATAAGGCATAGCAATATTAATATCGCCACCACCACCTTCAAGCTCTACATGTATCGTTGAAACAATAACAATTTCAGCAGGGCTCACTATATTGGCAAATTGAGGGTTCACTTCTGAATTCATATACTCAAATTCCAGATCCATAACAGGCTTCCACGCCTCTTTTAAATCTTTAAACAACAAGTCGATAATCAGTCGAATAACTCGCATTTCAGTGGGCGTAAACTCACGACCTTCCACTTTGTTATAAAACTGCCCACCACCACCAAAAAAATTATCAACCGCTGTAAAAACAAAGCGAGGTTCCATAACAATCAAAGCACGACTTCTTAATGGGGCAAAACGAACAATATTTAAGTTAGTCGGAACAAAAAGACTTTGAATATATTCAGAAAATTTTAAAACCTGAATGCCTGATATTGAAATCTCCGCTGATCGCCTAAGAAAATTAAAAAGTGAAATTCTAAAGTATCGGGCCAATCGCTCATTAACCATTTCCAGAGTAGGCATTCTACCCCGAACAATACGCTCTTGACTGTTAAAGTCATAGCTTCTAATGCCACTCTGATCTTCTTCAACAGCCGTTTCGGTTTCAACATCACCATCATCAACACCATGTAACAGCGCATCGATCTCATCTTGTGATAATAGATCTACTGATGACATGGTTTAAATCCCTCTTTTAAAAATGATATTCATATCATGCTCTCACACAAAATAGCTTTTCTAAACATCTCTTTTAATAATTTAGGTAATTCCACCGTATCAACTATTTTAATTCCCATTATTGTATTTTCATTTTGTTTATTCCAATTAAATTACTGCATAACAAATGCAGTAAAAAATATATCCTCTACTTTATTCTTTTTTGTCATACGTTCCATGACTTTACTCACCTCATCCAACATGGTGGTTCTCAGTTCTTCTTTACCTTCCCTTGTTTTTAAATTTTCTGCTCCTTTTGCACTGATTGCCATTAACAAATTATTTCGAATCATAGGCTCATGTTTCTTAATAGTTTCCAATGTATCCGCCCCCTTTACTAAGACAGAAATAGAAACTTGAATCAAACTAGCACCAGACCCTTTTGGGAAATTAACAATCAAAGACTGGCTCATATCATAATAAAGCTTTTCGTTTGCAGCTTCAGTCTCGGGATCTTCTTCTACGTCCTCTTCAACAGCTTCAGTTTGTTCACCTTCCGTTTCAGAGTCTGAACCCATCATAAAGTAATAACCAGCTCCCCCACCCACCAACAACAAAACAACCGCAATGATTATAATTAATTTTGAGGATTTTTTTTCTTCACCTTCAATTTGTTCATCTTCCGCCATTTTCGTTCCTATTATAAATTAAGCAAAACTAAGACCAACAATCTAATAGATATATATAATTCAAACATATAGAACAGGCCATAACTCTATGAATACTCAAGTGTTAAATTTACGTCACTTTAGACCGATTAGATTTATTGAATTATAGTGCAAACTATTAATTTAGCCTGACTTTAATCAGAGCTTATTATGTATAAGATAACATAAGAAAATAGAACTCTAAGACCTAAGGGTCTAGGGTTTAAAAAAACCCGAATTTTGACTTGTTTTCTTACCCGTATTCAACGCTGTTAAAATAGTCCGTAATACACTATACACCTGTTTCTACACTTCAAATACGAACAAAAAAATGGAGCCGAACCTGTGGATATTATTAAACCTTACGTCTAAAACAAAAAAAGGGGGTAAAGCAATGCTTTACCCCCTTTACAAATATTTCAAGGACTGAGGATTCAATAATCTACAAAACTTAACGTGCCTTTTTGTCCCCGTTTGAATGATCTCAATCGTTACATAGAATAACTATGCCCCTCTTGAGATAATCCAGTCTGAAACAAAAATTCAGCGTTAACTTTCGCATCCTATTAAATCCTCAGCCCTAAAAAGAAATATTCTTAAAATGCACATCCTGGCTTAACACCCAGTTTTTTTAATATAATAGCGAGTGGACAAAACCCTGTAAATGCAGCTTGTAGTAAATTCAATCCAACAAAACCAGTAAACCATAACCAATTGATTGAATAAAAAACAGCCAAATTAACACTGATTAATATAAAAGTTCCAGCAACAGCCATCACCCATCTTTCTATCGTCATTTTATCTCCTACTTTAATCGAACAACACCCATAACTTTAAGCAACATTCTTTCATAAAATGGCTCACTAATACCTTTTTTGATTTTTCGCATAAAGTATTTCTCAAAACCAATTTTAGCAAGATGCACCCAACGACCATGGTTAGACCACGTTGTATTCCTAGGCGGAATTTGAGGTACAGCTAGAAAGGCAACCCCCGTATCCCCTAAGTCAGCCAAACATAATGCACTTAAACTCGGTATATCAGATGGCTCTTTTCCAGCAAGTTGGTCTTTAATATTATGCGCTGTTGCTGTCACCATTGACTCGATCATATACCCTGTTTTAGGTGTTCCAACAGGAACAGGCGTTTTTTCTACAGGAGGTAAAGCCACACAAACACCAACAGAGTAAACATTATTAAAGGTCGGGTTGCGTTGATACTTATCAACAAGCACAAAGCCTCTCGGATTTGTTAAGCCTTCTGCACCCGAATTTCTAACCGCATCAATACCTGTAAATGCAGGAAGCATCATAGAGTGTTTGAATGGAATTTCATGTTTCTTTTTGTCTTCAGAGTTTTCATCAACTTCTGTCACATACATCATGCCGTCTTCTATTTTATCGACTTTAGCATTTGTAACCCAATTAATTGTTTTATCACGCAAAGCACTCTCCAACATGCCCTTTGTATCACCCACGCCTCCCAAACCTAAATGCCCAATATAAGGTTCAGAAGTCACAAAAGTCATAGGAACTTGGTCACGAATTTTTCTTTTTCTTAATTCAGTTTCCAAAATCATCAAGTATTCATAAGCAGGACCAAAACATGAAGCACCTTGAACAGCTCCAATCACAATTGGGCCAGGGTTTTCCATAAACTCATCCCAATCCCTAGAGGCAAGCTCTGCATGATCCACATGACAAACTGACGAGGTATAACCTTCAGGCCCTAAGCCTGGAACCTCATCAAATGCTAAACGAGGGCCTGTTGCAATAACTAAGAAATCATAGGCAACAGCAGAACCGTCAGCCATTTCAATTTGGTTATTTTTAGGGTCGACTTTAGTCGCTACTTTTTGAATAAACTCAATTCCTTTCTTTTTCATTACAGGAGCAAGTTCAACCTTTAAATCTTCAGGTTTACGCCATTTAGGTGGAATCCATGGGTTTGATGGTACAAAATGAAACGTAGGTGAATCAGAAATACTAATGACATCATGATCTTTACCCACCATCTCTTGCATTTCATAGGCCATGGGAACACCACCAATACCAGCACCTAAAACAACTATTCTAGCCATAACTTTATCCTCATATTATATTAAAATGCGCTATTATTATTATTTTGCATTAATTAAAAAACTTGTATCATCATTATCTATCAAGTGATAATGCTCTATAATTAAAAACAGATGAGATACAATTTACCAAGAATATTAGCATTTACTTAAATAGTCAATAAAAATATACCCCTTTCTATAATTACTTTTCAGCTTGACTTAGTAACTTGGCTAAATAAATCAACATGGGACCTCTAAAAAAACTTATCCAATGGACAACTTTTTATCCATTTTTATTGCCGATGACAATAAAATTAACAGACTTCTTCTGCAATCACAGCTAGAAGACTACTGTCAAAATATAACCTTAGCTGCCGATGGAAAAGAAGCCTTATCCTATCTGCAACAATATAAATATGACCTCATCTTACTCGATATACAAATGCCTTATCTGAGTGGACTAGAGTTAGTCAAAATAATAAAAAAAATAGACTCCATCAATCAAAATACACCTGTTATTGCTATTACAGCCCAAATACCAACTCCCCAACATAAATCATTGTCTAGGTCGGAATTTGATGAGTGCCTGATTAAACCTATTTTATTAGAGCACTTAGAAAAGGTGCTTGAGAAGTGGCTCGCTATACCCCCTTCTGAAAACAAAATAACAATTGAGTTAACCGTCGATTATATATCGGCTTTACTACAAAGAACCTCAGGTAACATTTTATTGACTACAACGATTTTTAATAAATTATTCGCAGAGCTACCTGAACAGTTAGAGCTAATTAATCAAGCTATCAAAACTGAAAACTATACAGCCGCATATGAAATAACACATAAACTTCACGGCTCAGTTAGTTTTTGTGGTTTTTCTGATCTCCAAATACCAGCGCAAGCTTTAGAAAAAAGTTTAATCACTCATAAAAAAGATTTGATTCACTCAAGCTTTGATCAGCTGAACAATAAAATGACAGATTTAATGGAACAACAAAATTCAATACTTGAAAAACTATCCCTGTTATAACTAAAAATAGTAAGTACATCTCACCCAATTGAAGTTTTAATTTGGCAAAAAAAAAGCCCTACCTGGGCTTTTTTATGACAGAAAAAAACTTATCTTTATTTCAATTGATCAAGCACTTCTTGAGCAGCAATTTTTTGCTCATCACTCCCTTTTTCCAATACTTCAACAGCAATATCTTTAGCTGCATCAGCATCACCCATATCGATATAAGCCTTAGCCAAGTCTAATTTAGTTTCTAACTCATCCATATCAGTCAAATCAGAAACACCTGCATCTACTTCTGAAGTGGCGGTTGGTAATTCTGGAACGGCAGGTTCATCAAAGTCAAATTCAAAGTCATCAATTTCACTCTTAGGTTCTACACTGGCAGTATTAAGTTCTATTTTGTCTTCAACAATCTCTGGTTCTGAAAAGTCAAAACTTTCCAAGTCAATATCATCTTCCATATCTGATGTTAAATTAACAACCCCATCTTCAGACTCTGATTCATCTGTTTCTGAGCCTAGATCAAATTCGAAAGATTCGATATCATCACTTGGTTCAACAGGCTTAGTTTCTTCACTTTGTGGCTCAGCATCATTTAAAGAAAATGAATCTAAATCAAAGTCCATCGTTTCAATTTCTTCAGCTTCAACATTCTTTGTTTCAACAACTTGAGTATTTTCATCAGAACTATCAATATCAAAAACACTTAGATCAAAGTCAAGAACATTATCATCCGCTGTAATTTCGGCTTCAGGCTCTATTTCCTTAGCAATAATTGTTTCTGCCTCATCCGCCGTTTCTGCTCCTTCAAACACAGATAAATCAAAATCAGCAATATTCTCTTCTGACTTATCATTAAGAGAAGATTCATTAATCATGCTTACTTGTTCAGGCTCTGTTTCTATCGACTTTTCTTTATCTAAATTAACTGTTTCAAAACTTGCTTTATCATCATATAGAGATAAATCAGGATCTAACTCATGCCCCATTTCAACAACTTTACCCCAAAACTCTGTATTTTCATGCTTACCTTCAGCAACTAACTCTTTTACATAAGTTTCAAAAGCAGCTTTATTCTCATTAGTATAAAAAACTTCTAATAACTTTAACTTGCACTCATCCCTTTCTGGGTAATCTTTGATGGCTTGCTGCATTAAATCTTCAGCTTGCTGATACCTTCCATAAGCTAAATAAACATCAGCTTCAGCAATAGGGTCAACTTCACTCTGGTCTGTATCAAAAGCATCAAAGTCACTAGGCGTAAATTCACTTAAAAATGAACTTTCCCCAACAGTTCCCACATCATAAAGAGAAGAATCATCTGCAATGGGAATTGATAATTCATCTTCTGGTGAATCAGGCAAACTAATTTCACTTGCAGAGGCAAACATACTGTCTGTTTCAGTATCTTCCTCAACATTTCTTTTTCGCCACCAAAGTAGACCAAGAAGGCCAAGTATTGCAATACTACCGCCTCCTATCGCTAGTGATAAATAATCAGAAGATTCTTCAACCACTGGTTTTGGCTGTACTACAGGTGTTGGCTTAACGACAGATTTGGGAGGGACAGTTTCTTTTTTATGCTCAACTGGAGTTGCAACAGGCTTGACAGGTGTTGTCTCCGCCAGTTTTTTAACAATCTCTACAGGCTTTTGTGTCACGACAGTTTTGGGTGACTCTGTAGTAATAGTCTCAGTTTTATCAGACTTCCTGTTTTGTAAAGTTGCAATTTTCTCATCTTTTAAAATGAGTATTTTTTGCATCATTACCAACTGTTGTTCCAATTTATCCATTCTAGCTTGTAAAGCGAGACCTTCATCACTACTTGCTATTTTGGAATCATCTATTTGTGAATCAACAATATGTTTAGTTGTAACATCATCAGATACAACATTGACAGACTCACCAATTTGATCAACTACAGGAGCCTCCAACTCAAGTTGGCTTGCAAGTTTAGTATTATCTACAACCTCTTGAGTAGATTTTTGACTGACTTTACCTCGCCAAACATTATCTTGTTCTTTAAACGCTGCTCTTGCTTGTTTGCGAGACATTTGAAGAATAACACTTTTCTCTGGAATATTGAGTGTTTTTCCAGCCATTAAGGCATTAACATTTTTCTTATAAAATGCTCTAGGATTTGCTTCATAGATAGCCATCATCATTTGCTCTATCGAAACATCATCATAAACATTTACTTTTTCAGCCACCTTCCACATAGAATCATATCTATTTGTTGGTCCATATTGGCCATCAGTCGTCCTATAAAAAGTATCAACATGCGCTCGCTTTGTTTCTATTGGCTTGCTAGCAATATAACTAGGGCTAACCTGCTGAGGTTTTTCAATAACAGGTAATGTTGGTGAACTATAAGTAGCAGGGGGGTCAACTAAAACGGTAAATTCACGATATAGATTACCCGTCGCCCAAGTAACTTCTAATAAAAAATCTAAAAAGGGCTCCCTTAATGCCTCATTGGAACTCAATTTAACAACTGTTTTTCCATCGGCTAGAGTGACCGCTTTAAATTTTATTTTTGAAAGAAAATAACTCCAAGGAACTCCAGCTTTATCAAATTTATCGGGTGAAGCCAACTTCACTTTAATATCTGATACATCTTCATCAGCAGAAACAAGCAGTGCTATTTCAGCATCAAGCTTTTGGTTTAGAGCTGAATGCAATTTAATATCACCAATACCTAATGGATAGGCACTAACAGGCATCAGTAATGATACAGCCGCTATAGTTTTAGTTAAATTGCGCACAACAATCTCCTATACATTTTTTTACCACAGTTCCAACCCCATTAAGTCATCCAAATCATCAATGACCAACTGCAAAATTTCGTATTCTAGGTTTTTTCCAGAAAACAACTCATTAGTTCTATTTATTAAAATAGCCAAAGTGATCTGGGTCTCGCCCCTTTATTTTGGCTATACAATAGAAAAAAACACCATAAATACTAGATAAATACCTCATCTAACATAAGCGGCTATACATAATCTATAAGAGTAGACTAGATGTATTTTTTTACCAGCTCTTCTGCAATTTGTATGCTATTTAATGCAGCCCCTTTCCGTACATTATCTCCTACCACCCATAAATCAATACCTTGAGAGTGTGATATATCTTCTCTAATTCTTCCTACAAAGACATCATCATTACCTGAAGACTCCGTAACTGCAGTTGGGTAACCGCCATCAACACGTTCGTCCATAACTGTAACACCAGGAGCAACGCTCAATAATTGACGCACGGTCTCTACTGAAATTTTCTCTTTAGTTTCAATATGCACGGCTTCAGAATGTCCATAAAATACAGGAACCCGTACAGCTGTTGGATTAACTTGAATAGTATTATCATCAAATATTTTTTGCGTTTCCCATACCATCTTCATTTCTTCTTTGGTATAGCCATTATCCATAAACACATCAATTTGTGGTAAGACATTAAATGCGATTTGTTTAGGATAAACTTCTGCTGTAATCGGTTTACCATTTAGCAATTGTGCTGTTTGCTTAACAACTTCTTCAATGGCTTCCTTACCCGTCCCAGAAACTGCTTGATAGGTACAAACATTAATACGCTCAATACCCACTGCATCATAAATAGGCTTTAATGCAACTAACATCTGAATAGTTGAACAATTAGGGTTTGCGATGATACCCCTTAATTGATAGTCAGCAATTTTTTCTGGATTGACTTCAGGTATAACTAAAGGAATATCATCGTCATAACGAAATTCCGATGTATTATCAATAACCACACATCCTTTAGCAGCTGCTTTTGGTGCATACTCTCTTGAAATTGATGCCCCAGCAGAAAACAAACCAATTTGTGCTTTAGAAAAATCAAAATCAGCTAAATCCTCAACAATTAAGGATTCGCCTTTAAATGGTATACGCTTCCCTACCGAACGACTACTTGCCAAGGCATACACCTTACCCAATGGAAAATCACGTTCTTCTAGGATAGACAACATGGCTTCCCCTACTGCACCAGTTGCACCAACGACAGCTACATCAACTTTCTTTGACACTCACACACCTCTATTACACAAAAATGAAGGTCTTTTAAATATTAAAGACCTTGAGTAAAAATCACCTGAATCATAGCTATACTTAGTTTCATTTATCAAAATAAAGCTACTAACTCAGGTATTTATAAAAAACTCTTATCCTAAAACTGAAAAAACTTTTCCAGTAATATCACTGACCTCACCAACACCAGCAATTGAACTGAATTTAACAGATTGATCAACAGAGTAAAAAGTGACCAAAGGTTTTGTTTGCTCGTGATAAACAGTCAATCGTTTTTTCACGATACTTTCTTGATCATCATCTCTTTGAATTAATGCTTCACCTGTCTCATCATCAACGCCTTCTTGTTTAGGTTTGTTAAACTCAATATGATACGTTCTTCCTGATGCTGGATGTACACGTCGACCACTCATCCTTTTTATAATTTCATTATCTTCAACAGCAATTTCTATCACATGATCAACTGAAACATTCATGGTAACTAAACCTTCTGCTTGCGCAATAGTTCTAGGAAAACCATCAAGTAAAAAACCATTTTTACAATCATCTTCAGCGATGCGTTCTTTAATTAAGCCTAAAATAATTTCATCTGAAACCAGCCCTCCGTCATCCATTACTTTTTTTGCTTCCACTCCCAAGGCTGTTCCCGCTTTTACAGCCGCACGCAACATATCACCCGTTGAAATTTGAGGAATCCCATATTTTTTAGTAATAAATTGGGCTTGAGTCCCTTTACCAGAACCAGGACTACCTAAAAGAATAATTCGCATAAAAACTCCACAGTTAAAAAATGACACTTGTTATCCTAATTAAATAATAAATGCCTTATATTCGTTTGCGTCATTTTATCCCATAATCATTGAATTAGAAATGGAGCAATATCACTAAAAAAGTAAATAATTATTTGCATCCTTACCAGTCCCCATGCCCCCATATAAATCAATACCCTACACTTACACTACGTTCCATCTAATTTAAACATTATAAATTAGCTTGAGCTAACAGCTTGTAAAAACCTTATAACTTCCTTATCCTTAACCTTAGTAGGGCTGTACAAAAAATAAATAGAGCAACTTAGCTGGATAACCTAGCTTACTCAAAGTTGCCATCATCATTGTACGCTTAATTTATAACCCATTTTTACTGTAAGAGAGGATACTATGCGTGTTGAAGAGTTAATGACTTCAAATGTATTTACTGTTGAGCCCCACGATATGATTGATCGTGTATTTTTCTTAATCCACTACGAGAAAGTAAGGCATTTACCCGTTATTGAAAAAGGAAAAGTAGTGGGTATGGTTTCAGATAGAGACATGTATAAAGCACTGGGGCCAAAAAGCAACTCCAATGCCATTGAATCCAACAAATCAGGTACTGAGCTCCACGTTATACCGAAGAAAGTTCAAAACATCATGCGCAGAGGTATTATTTCTATTTCCCCTGATACATTAGCCTCTGATGCTGCAGCAATCATGGCAGAACATAAAGTAGGCGCCGTCCCTGTTACTGACGGTGACAAGCTTGTTGGTATTTTATCATCTACTGATATTCTTAGAGTTTTTTCTAAAATAGAACATGCCAAAGAACTTAGAGAGCAACGTATAGCAGAAGGACAAAGTCACACGTAATTTCCCCTTAACTTAAGAAACCTCTGATCAAGTCCAATTATTTTTAGTTTGCTAAAACTGCACTAAATTCTAAGCAACTTAATCAGAGGCTCCTTAAATATAAAAGCCCCCCCATGTTGCCTGAAAATATCATAAATCAAACGCGTACCTGGTTAGCCTCTTTTATCATTAACTACAACATATGTCCATTCGCCAAACGAGAATATGACAAAGAAAGCATTCGTTATGCAGTGATAGAATCAGCAGATATAGAACAATGCCTAGAATCTGTTATTAAAGAATGTCTGCAACTTGATTCTGGGACAGAAATTGAAACAACTTTAATTATTTTCCCAAATAACTTTAATCATTTTGACGATTATCTTGATTTCCTTAACATTGCCGAAACGCTTTTAATTGATCAAGGCTTCGAAGGCACCTACCAACTAGCCAGTTTTCACCCTGACTATTGCTTTGAAGGAGAAAAGCAAGATGACCCAGCCAACTACACTAACCGTTCTCCCTATCCTATGCTTCATCTTATTAGAGAAAAAAGTCTAGAAAATGCTTTAAGCTCTTACCCTCATCCTGAAAAAATTCCTGAAAGAAATATAAGCTTAACCAGACAGCTAGGACGAGAAAAACTACAAGCTATTTTACAAGAATGTTACAACTCTTAGCCTTCAATTTTTTACAGACTTAATCAATGATTTCCTCAGCAATCTGGCAACTCATCATCACTCAGATTGAGCAGGTAACTCATAGTTCTTTTATACCAAGCAATAGACAAGAAGTTTCTGGTGGCTGTATTAATTCAGCTTTTATATTACAAAGCAAAAATCAAAGTTATTTTGTAAAACTCAATCAAGCACATTTACTTGAGATGTTCAAAGCAGAATTTGATGGCCTATCAGAAATAGCACAAACTAACACCATAAAAGCGCCCAGACCAATTCTAACGGGTGTCGCTGCAAACCAAGCATTTTTAGTCTTAGAGTTTATAGATATTAGCGATAAAAACTCACAATCAGACACTCAACTAGGCCACCAATTAGCTGCTTTGCATAAAATACAGCAATCTTTTTTTGGCTGGCATACCAACAATACCATCGGCTCAACGCCACAAATAAATGATTCATCGGTACATTGGCTTACTTTCTGGCAATCTCATCGCCTCAATTTCCAATTATCTCTTGCAGAAAGAAATGGTTATAAGGGAAGGTTAATTCAATCAGGTAATAAACTATCAGACTCCTTGCACTATTTCTTTAACAGTTACTCTCCTCATCCATCTTTATTACATGGCGACTTATGGTCGGGCAACGCAGCGATGACTACACAAGGAAAAGCCATTATTTATGACCCTGCTTGCTATTACGGTGACAGGGAAACAGATATTGCTATGACCGAATTATTTGGAGGATTTAGTTCTCACTTTTATCAAGCGTACAATAAAGCCTACCCATTAGACTCAGGGTACTCTACACGAAAAACACTGTATAACTTATACCATATCCTTAACCACCTTAATTTATTTGGTAGCAGCTATCAGCAACAAGCGCAAAATATGATAGATTCTCTGCTTTCAGAAATCTCTTAATTCCTTATCACCATGCGTATAGCTCTTGCATACATTAGTATTATTCTTTTATGGGCGACAACCCCCCTTGCCATCAAGTGGAGTGGAGAAGGTCCCGGGTTTATATTTGGCGCAGGCTCACGTATGCTTATCGGTGCAGTGTGCATGCTGACTTGGCTATTACTTCGTCACAAACACTTACCTTTCCACCGCAAAGCTAAACTGACTTATTTAGCTGTTGCCGTTCAAATATATGCAGCCATGCTTTGTGTCTATTGGGGAGCTCAATTTGTTCCTTCAGGCTGGCTCTCTGTTATTTTTGGCTTATCCCCATTCTTAAGTGCTTTATTTGCGGCCATTTGGTTAAAAGAACGTAGTTTAAGCTTTGGAAAAATTTGCTCTTACTTCTTAGGGCTTTCTGGTCTAGCTCTATTATTTAGCTCAGCATTACAACTTAATATGCAAGCTGTTTATGGTGTTATTGCTATTTTAAGCGCGGTATCTTTACAAACAGCTAGCGCAGTTTGGGTGAAACGCATCCACGCAAAAATTCCTGCTACAGCACAGGTAACAGGGGGCTTACTCTTTGCTCTGCCTGCTTATTTACTAACATGGGTCTTGTTTACTGATACAGTATGGCCACAAAATTTAACAACTCTAAATATAGTATCAATACTCTATTTAGGTGTCATTGCAACAGCTATAGGTTTTGTGCTTTATTATTATTTACTGATTCATTTATCCGCAACAACAGTAGGTTTCATTCCATTAATATCCCCCGTTCTCGCACTGTACTTAGGACACACTTTAAACCAGGAGATTATTACAACAAAAATAATAACTGGAACTACACTTATTATTTCAGCTCTGATTATCCACGAATTTTTTGATCGCTATATTTCTTGGCTTCTTAAAAAGAATTAGGCTCTACACATTATTCTAACGAAATATAGCACCTCCTTATGCTATATAAAATATCTTTACGCAAACAAACGTTTTTCAACTTCTGCAGAAATTAAAGCATCATGATGACGTTTAAGCATAGAACAGGTTGGACGTGGAGAAAATTCTGTTTCAATTTCAGCTTGTAGATTACTAAGGAAATGACGCCTTAATGCTGAATCTTCAGGGATAATTACTTTATCTTCATTATCTTGAGTAGAAAGTGCTTGAGAGTTATTTAATACAGTACCTACAGGGGTATAAACAATAACATAGGCCAGCGCGACAGCAACTACCAAGAAAACAACGGTTTCCATTAGAACTCCAAAAAAATTACAAAGAGGAAAATAAAAGGTACGGATTAAAAAAAACACATACCCAACAACATAAAAGATTTAATCAACAAATCGTTTTAACTTCAAATAACAAGCAAAACATAGACCAAATTAAAAAATCAGTTCATTTTATAATATATATCTCTCTATTTCCAAGGTAAATAAACTATTACAATTAATTTCTTAATAAAACCTTTTCAACCTACTTGGTTCTAATTATAAATTGCATGACTCCCAACCTAAACTCGCACTTTTTTGGACACCTTTACGCACCAAAAAGGTAAGACTTAACAATATTTCATTCTAGTAGAATAAATCAGTACCTGAAAAAAGTTAACCCCACCCGTCATTCTCACATTTTACGTTTAAATCAACAAACGACTAATAACCTCATGTCTTTTAGCCTCAATAAAACCTGCTTCGGGCTTTCTTATGGCTAACAGGCGCGAAGAAAGCACCTGACTAAAACTATTGATAGAAACAACATTAATACTAAAATAAACATTACCATCAAATTCTGAGTTATTTCCAATAGAATTCCCACAGCCTACCACCATAGTGTTCTTGTCAGTTTGACTCACTAAAGGTATGGATTGATGCCCATGCAACAAAACTGTAACATCATATTTATCCACAAATTCAAATAATAGTTCTGAATCTTTAATTGTTTCATTATTAGTAACTGACTCGGCAACACTTCTGTCATAAAACGATTTAACGGGCTTATCAATAGCTTGATGCGCTATAGGTAGGTGATGCATTAAAATCACAAATTTATAATCAGAACTATCTTCCTTACGCCTTATTTCATACTCAATGGAATCTATTTGATCTTTCCCTACTATGCCCTGCTCAAGGTTGCCATACATCACGGTATTTAATGAAATAAATGCAATATTTTCAACTTCATACCATGTTATTTGATTATTATTAATCGTCACAATTTTATGGTAATTTTCATTGATATTCCCATCTTGCCGAACATCGTGATTACCAAAGACTAATAGTGGCTCCTCTGTCCCCATCCCCCTCAAAAACTCCCAAAATGAAGCTACTTTATTGATATGTTTTTCACTAGGATTGTCCATAAAATTACCTGTTATCACAGGTACAATTTTAGAAACTTGACCTAACTCCTCAACTAACTCTCTAATATGCTGCTGAACACGCGCCATTCTAAAACTTGAATTATCATTTCCAATACCTAAATCACTCAAATGAATAATATTAACTATTTTATCTTCATTTTCAAACACTTCTGGAAATTCATTTTTATACTCCACCTTTAAACGCCCTAAATCAAATAAAGGATCCGAAAAAAGTTTAGAAAAGGTCCACTGCAATCGAGCCTCAATATCGATTTCAAGACATCCGACAGAATTAATGGGCAACAAAACAGAATCCCCCCCAGGACTCCAAATTAAAATACCTGGCCACTTTATTGCTTTATTCAACGCCGTCCTAATTACACCATGCACGTCAAGTAAACTCATTTTTGCTTCAGGCGCTTGCTCTAATTGTAAAATAACACCTCTATTATTTGATGAGGCTTTTACCAAATACCCAAGTAATTCACGGTCACAAAGGGTATTGTCCATCGATTGATCTAACCCTGAAGGAATAATAAGCGCAATCCATTGCTTCTTTACCAAATATTGCCGAATTTCAGTATAACAATCATCAAAAACCTGCTCTTCCTTATCAGAAGTAAGACGATTTAATAATATATTCATACTATCTAAAACGTGAGGCGATTCCTCTATCGAAGAAAAACCAGCCCCTGTTAATTTAGTCAAAAAAAGCTGAATCATTGCCTTTTCATTCCTGCCATACCCTAACTTTGAAAAACTAATAGTAGGATCAGCAACTGAAGCCAACCAATTGACAAGCTCTAAATTAAATTTCATTTCCATATATATTTACACTTTCTCTTGTCTTGCCTGGATTAAATCCCACAAAACAGGAGCAACCCATAATGTTAATAAAGTAGCGACACCTAAGCCGCAAACAAAGGTTGATGCCATGGCACCCCAGACAATGGAATAACTAGGGATTCCCAGAGCCATAGGCAATAAGCCTAAAATTGTCGTTAATGTTGTCAGTATAATGGGACGTAACCGTATTTTAATAGCATTATCAATAGATTCTTGTCGAGTCATTCCTGAACGGTACCCTTTATTCATAAAATCTATTAAGACTAAGGAGTCATTTACAACCACGCCAATCACACCAACTACCGCAATAAAACTATTAATAGTAAATATTGATTGGGTTAAAAACTTACCTAAAACAATCCCAATAATGGCAAAAAGAATGGCAAAAAGAATGATCAGAGGCTGTAAATATGATTGGAATTGAACAGCCAACACCATATAAATAATCATCACAGCAATACAAAAAGCAAAAATCAACGACTCATAGGAACGTTGTGTATTCTCATGCTCTCCACTAAAGATAATACTTGCACCAGGATAACGGTCTCTAATTGAGTCATAATAATCACCTATCTTATTTATAATATACGCCGATGAAACTTGAGCCCCAGTTTTCATATCTGCCTTGATACTTATCGTTCGCACACCTTGGTAACGATGAAATTCAGATGTTTCATTATACAGACCAAGCTTTGTTAGATCTCCCAACAAAATAGGTCTTATGGTATTTTCAACCACAGGAATCGATAGCGTCTGTTTTGGACTAGTAATGCTTTCTTGGTCAACAAGTAATTTCAAGTCAATTTCTTCATCTTTTGAGCGGAATTGACCAATATAACGTCCATCAAGAACACTACTGGCTAGGAGAGCAACTTCTTGACTACTTAAATTATATTCCTTAACTCTATCATGTCGAATATCAAAACGATACACTCTTTTAACAGCCCCTCTATCATTTTCGAGCTCCACTAGGTTTGATGAAATATCCGATTCAGTCTGTAAAAACTTAAATAGATTAGCCGCAAGTTGAGACACCGAATTTAAATCATTCCCCATGACCTTTACATTAATCGCCTTACCAGAAGGAGGCCCTTCTTTCATAGGATGAACACTCACAACAAAACCATCATGTTCAAATTGTTTTTTTAATTTTTGCCGCATATTATCCAAATGCAGCAAAGGATCACCAATGGTTTGTTCATTTTTAGCAGGTAAAGTAACCAACACTACACCTACATTATTCCCATGAATCAATTCATAATCTTCATTCATGTATAAACCAGCCTTTCCCGCAGCAGATTTAGCCTTTCCTGGACCATCAGCCATAATGAAAGTTGAAATTGATCGATTTATACGATCAATTTCTTTAATAGAAGTATTCGGCGGCCCCTTAACATCAACAAAATAAATAGCATAATCATCTGGGAAAAACTGGGTTTTCACTAATGGCAGGATACCGGTCATAGACACATACATGATCCCCACAGATAGGCCTAATAAAACTAACACACTCATTATTGTTAAAACTCTAAACCTTAAAGTCCACTTAAGAACTCGTTGAGTGATAGCACGAAAAAATGACACCAAAAAATTATCGTTTTCTAAACGCTGAGCTAATAACTGAGCTTTTTGAGGGCCAAAATCCAAATAATGAACGGGTAAAATAAAAAAACACTCAAATAAAGACGCAAAAAGTGCAAAACAAACAACCACAGGTATTTGCGCAAAAAATTCACCTGTTGTACCTGTCATAATCAACATAGGCAAAAAAGCAGCCATTGTTGTTAATGTTGATGAAAAAACGGGTAAAGCAACCTCGGCCACCCCTTCAGTTATTGCTTGATTTATTTGATAGCCTTTCTGAATATAACGGTAAATATTTTCTGTGACTACAATAGCATCATCCACGATGATGCCTGATACCAAGACAAAAGCAAAGAGGGTGATTTCATTAAAACTATAGCTTGTTAAATACATAATCAGCATAGTAAATAAAAATGAAAAAGGAATGCCAATAGTAATCAAACCTGCATTCCTGATTCCCATAAAATACCAGGAACCTAAAGAAACCAATATCATCCCGACAACAAAATTCCAACCCAAAGTGCTCAAGCCATCATTAATTTTAATAGACGAATCCTGAGTCAAAGTAATTTCTAAATTCTCACGTTCAAACAAAGGCTTAAAACTATCTAAGACTTTAACTATGTCTGCTTTAATAGCTAATGCATTACCTTCAGGCATTTTAATAATATTAAGTGCAATAGAGTTTTTTCCATTAACTGAAGAAATAACACTGGGTTTACGATAGTTAAAATCAGCCCGAGTGATTAAATCATTTAACCGAATAAATCTTCCATCACCATCACGTCGAATAATGGTTTTAACCAATTTATTCCGACTATTAAATTTTTCATCTACTTTTATCAAAAACTCCTCGGAAAAAGTGTCCATACTTCCTGCTGTCATTGACACATTAGCCTGTTGCAAAGCCGTTACCACTTCCTCAAAACTAATACCAAGAAGTCTTAATTTATCAGGATCTAAATAGACATGAAATTCTCTTGTTAGATCACCAGAAACAATAACTTTTTTTAATCCTTGAATTTGTTTTAAAGACGCTTTTACTTGCTCAGCAATTAAAGTTAATGCGCGGTTTTCATGATCCCCACCCAAATTAACGATCATCACAGGTAATAACCCCCCCATAGTGATAGCTTCAATCTCAGGCTGATCAACTTGTTCTGGAAGCTCCTCTTTAGCATTTAAGATATTAAACCGAATTTCATCATATAATTGATCGTAATCACTATCATCAATTAATTTTATTCTAATATAAGAGCGCTCTGCTTGAGAGGTGGAAGAAATCCATTCAATATTTTCAATATTCTCAATGGCCTCTTCTAATTTTCGAGTCACTAATGACTCAACATCTATAGGAGATGCACCAGGGTAATCAGTAGTAACCTTGACCACAGCCATATTAATGTCTGGATAACGCTCTACAGGCAGGGCAAACATTGCAAAAAAACCAGATACAATCAAAAGAACAAAAACCAAATTAAAGAAGATTTTTTGTTCTAATGAAAAACGTCCTATCATTTCCATATAGATATAATCTCTCTAAAAACACACTTAAATTGGATTCTTTTTATACTCATATATTTCATTACATAATGGCTATTACAGATAAATTGAACTAATGCATAATCCTTTTTAATTGGTCATCCAACTTAATATCACGTGAAGAAATCATTACCTTTCCATTTGCCTGCTCACCCAATACCTTAACGCGTATATTTTTACCATCTTTACGTTGAACCCAATATTCTTCATACCTTTCTTCTAAAGCAAGCTTATTTATGATGAATGTATCCTTTTGAGTAGATCCTGAACCTTCCAAAGACAGGGACACTCTCATTCCTCCATGAAGCTCATGACCACCTTTATTTATCAAAAGATCAACTAGAATTTTTCGAGTTTTTTCATCGAAAGCAGGGGAAATATGCTCAATAACAGCATGAATACGGACTTTAGATTCCTCAAATACCAGTTCAATTTTTTCTTTATTTTTCTTTAATGAAGCCAACTCTGTATGAGAGAGAGTAACAGGAACCTTTAACTGAGAATAATTACCAATATGAGCAACCACTTCGCCTTGGCGAACCCATTGTCCAGGCTCTATATTTCTATCAATAACCAACCAGCCCTCTGGCGCCTCAATACAGTGTCTCTTTTGTAACTCTTCCAAACGATCTTTACGTATTGTTGCAATAGACAGAGATTCTCGTGAACTTGATAGATTCCGCACTAACTCATCCAAAACACTAATGGCTATTGTCTGTTTTTTTACCAGTTTTTTATGCCTAGCAACTTCTTTTTTATAATATTTAATATCAACATAATGTTTGGACATTTCCCTTTTAGCAGACTTAATATCAATTTGGGTAAAAGCATCATCAAGACAAGCAAATTTATTAGTCTCAGAAATACTCTCCCCAATATCAGCAAAGATCTCACTCACTTTACCATCCACTTCAGATGTTAAAGGCATTTTAGCCTGGGCATAAGTGAAGCCAGTAATAACCACATTCCTAGTCGCAGGCATAACATCAAACCACTTATCTTCGGCAACAGCAGAGACACTCAAAGCCAATTGAATTAAAGTCGTTACAAAAGTAAAAATAAATTTCATCAACGGCTAACTCCCAAAAAATTATAATTTATCATTAATAAATGACAGAACAATTTTGAGTTTAGTCGATTTTTAAGATTAAGACGTAAGGATTTGCTTATATCCAATATTTAAGACAACAGAATACTATCAATATCTACTTAACTAGGCACAACTAAAGCTCCTAATAATGTTTATCTGAAATAACAACTTCATATTAATATTAATATTAATTGTTCCAAAAGTTTTTGCATGTAGCTCCTTCTCCCTAAAGGGAGAAGGTTGGGATGAGGGTGAAATAGACTGCCAAAATTTTTGGAACAATTAATAATGCTTGTCATCAAAGATACAAACCAAAGTTTCACAGCCATTCCATAAGCTGTCTAATTCCCTTTTTTAGAATGATCAATTAACTCAATAATTTGATTTATTGCAAACGTACAACCAGAATTTGGTTTATTGGGCTTGTTATAAGTCAGCCCATCTTTGACTGCACTCTTAATATTATATTTATCAACTTTTCCTGCACGTATTAATCGCCCAAGTCCAGCCTTGTCGGCTAATGTCATCATAAGATATTGGTCAAGATTGCTAGGCAAGCCAATCACAAATTTATTTTCAACAATACTTTGATAAACCATGGGACTCCCGCCATTACAAATCACAATGTCAGCTTTTTTTACAACTATTTCAGCAGGTAAAAACTCTGAAATAAAAACATTCTGATAATCCTTTTCAAGCTTCATTTTTTTTGCCGTCACACATATAACAGTCACAGGCATTTGATCCAGGGCTTGTAAAAGCATAGGCAATAGCCTGCTATCCCCAGAACTACCTAGCGTTACAAAAATAACAGGCTTATCTGATGGTAGTGTTTTCCACCAAATAGGTAATGAAACATTAGCAGACCATAACACAGGGCCAATAAATATATGATTATCAGGCTTAGATTTAATTGGAATAAGGGGTTCAATATCAGCATAAAGAGTGTAATCAGCATGTGTATAAACTTCTCTTAAATCAGATCCCAGCGATGACTGTCCAAATTTTTTACATACGTTATTAAAGGCCAAAGTATGTAATTTAAAAACAAAAGGCCTAACAATATTGAATATAGATTGAGCAAACTTAATACCAAAAACCTTAGTTAATGGTATCTCAGGTACTGGATATTCTATGTCTGCATAAGGGCTCCAGTATGCATTAGTCAGAGTGGCATACGGAATTTTTTTTATTCGACTACTAATAGCAAGCGAAATACGAAAATCACCAATAATAAAGTCAGGGTTAACATCATCAATAATCTCAGAATCGTCTAAAACATATTGAGTTAAAGTTTTAACATTATATATAGGTAAGCCTTGAGCCAATCTTTTTGCAAACGATTGGCTAGACATAGAGTATAAAGGAATATGCTTATAAGGGAGCAAGCCAATAATGTCATCATACCTATGATCTGCTGCCAATGTGATTGTATACCGCCCCGTATTATGTAGCATATTAGCAACAGTAATACATCGGGCAATATGAGCCAGGGTTACAGCCTCTGCAAAAAAAAGAATATGTTTCATATTACGCCCCTAGAATACATATACCTATACGTAGGTAGAGTACTTTTTAGTTAAAAAGATGTTAAAGCATCAGTTATTGGTTCATTCGATAACAGTATAGCAACCAGCCATTATTGAAAATAATGAATATTGTTGAAAACAGCGAAACAATCGTCCATTTTTTTTACATTCTCTCTATTAAAAATAGACAACCTCTGCTAAAAAAAAATAACTATCTGATATTTAATAAACTAATTAAAAGTGGCATCAAGAATGCTTTATAAATTTCGAAACCAAAATAAAATTATCAATCTGGGATAAAGAAAATGAAACTAACTAAAACAACTATCGCTTCTGTAATAACAGCGACACTAGCACTAGGTGCTGCAGGACAAGCATCAGCTTCTGTATATGCAGGTTCTCGCTTATTAATACAAGATTTAAACATTGGTGTAACTAACTTAGTTGCGCCAGCATTGCAAAACTATACATTTACGACTGATGCATCGGCAAACTTAAACGGTAATGCTTCAGGTGCAACACTTGCTACATGTACTCAAGCTACTTGTGGAAACGTTGCTCCTATTCTTGAGTCAACGGCTAATGCGCCAGGTGGAACAGTTAATCGTGCAGCAGGAAATTTCAACTTTTTCGGACCTGTTCACGGCACACAAACATACGCTAACTCAGGCTCTCAGATTGATGATGCTGTTTTAGCTAATGGGAACCCTACTTCCGCTAACCAAATTTCAGAAACAGAATTAAGAACTACTGGTGTTGGTGTTGCTAACACTCTAATAAGCTCTGAAACAGTTTTCAAATTTAACTTTGCAGTTGCTCCAGGCGGTGGTGATTTATCAGTTAACTTCCAAGCTGACCCAAATATCTACTTAGCATTAGACACTCCGAATCTAATTACAGCGACAGCGACAGGTACTATATCAGCATCTTTTGTTTTAAAAGGGGCTAATGGTGATAGCGTAAACTGGGCACCTAATGGTGTTAGTGCAGGCAACTCAATATTTGATTTTACTAAATGTATAGGTGCTAGCATAGCATGTAGTGAAAGCGACGCTAGTGGTGAGAGTCTTAACTTAACAGAAACAATTCCAGCGGTAAACCCAGTTGGCGTTTCATTCAGTGATAACAGAGTTCCTCAACTAAATGCTTCACCAGACCTAGGCTGGAGTGACTACGGTATGCTTATTTCTGGCTTATCAGATGGTGACTATACGCTTACTTTAACTACAACTACTTTCGCAAGAGCACAACAAGAAGTTCCTGAGCCAAGCACACTAGCTTTACTAGGACTAAGCTTAGTAAGTTTTGGTTTTGCAAAACGTAAAAAAACTAGCTAATTTAATAGTCTAGTTAATAAAAAAAGGGGGTAGCATTATTTTGCTACCCCCTTTTTTTCGCTTTGAATTCAACAAAAAAATACAACTTTCTCCATACTATTTTTTACTTCTCCTGCCACCTTCTCCTACTAATTAAGAATTCCCCCAATAACCATAATCTCTCTTCTTTATAAGGAATGAATATAATTAATGAGAGGTATGTAAGCCCCTACAATTTTTAGCAAAAAAAGGGTTGGGATTAAAGTGGAAATAGACTACAAAAACTTTTAGACCGATCAGTAACATCATTTTTCTTGATTACCCATCAGTTTCCGCTATCTTGAGTGTGTTAAAAACAAACTAATTTCTTGTAGGAGCGTCCGCCCTCGGCGCGAATAAAACAGGCTCTTTACTTTTATGCAATTAAAACAATCGCGCCGAGGGCGGACGCTCCTACAAATAAGGATATCTATTTTTCTTAGGATTGAGATTAACATAAGCAAAATATTTTTATTTTTCAAATACTTATAAATAAAAATTATTTATTATAACTGGCGGAAACCCGTGGGTAATCAGGTTATTTTTTAAAGATAGATCTGTAGTACTTTATTTAGAATGGCAATTAATAGGATAGCCCCATATAAGGCTGTACCCCCAAGCGACAACATTCTTAATTCTTAACATGTATATTAACAAAGCACAGGTTAAACAATCATTTACCATAAATATTTTAGTGTTTTTTAAAATTGTCGATAAAAGTAGGAGGAGCCTATTGGCTGCGAATGCTCTTGCTCTTTTTCCAGTCGCGGCCAATAGCTCCCTCCTACAGATATAAACAACTCAGGAATTTACTAATTTGTTATAACCCTGTGGTTTGTATAGAGTCATGATTCTTAATAGGGTCAGAGAGCTCGAACCCATAGCAGTGCAATAACAGACAATCTATAAGATATTTTCATACCAGTCTTTTGGATATCGCCATGTTATTATTTTTAAAAACTTATTCAAACATTCTATTTCAAAGCATTAGAGACATCCCAATCTATCTTCAAAATAGCCAAACCTATTAAAAGAAAATGAATTAAAAAATAAATTGATAATAATCGATTAAAGAAATTAATGGGTAATAAAAAATTAATACGGCATTTAAAACTCAAAGCTTGACTTACAAACTCCCAGGTTACAGGCATTTCAAAAAGTAATGCTAAACATGATAATATTGACAATATTGACAATGTAAAAATCATCCCTGTATTACCTCTAATAAAAATATAATACATTTTTGATTGATAACACTTAAATAATGCTAGCCAACTACGTCGCCCAGTATAAAAAAAAATTATAAAAGGAACAATCCATATAAGCCCATACACCCCTTGAGTATTTGAGAACATTTGAAACCACAAATAAACTATAGGGAATAAATGCAATACGATATGCGCACGTAACATTGATATAACTTTGAAAGTTTCAGTCTCTTGAATATTTGAGACCAGTATAAAACCTCGCATAAGAAGTAATACAACCGCTATAACAATGCCTATATAAAATAGCTCTGAAAACCTTGAGTCCAACCCATAAAACTGCACAATTAATAGCCCAGTCATAAAAACTAATACTACGCATGAAAGGGATAGCAATAACTTCATGATTTTTTCCAACCTATAAAGTGCACCGCACAAGTTCTAACTATTATTGTCAACCTAAAACTTCCCAAATGTTTTTCATGACCATGAATTTACCACAACATGATATAGGAATCATAAGACCAGCCTTCTTCGGAAAAAGAAGTTAAGGACTTATAATCCCAAGTATTAATTGTTCCAAAAGTTTTGACAACTTAGCCCCTTTTCCCCTCGAGAGGGAAATAGAACGCCAGAATTTATGGAACGATTAATAAGTACGTAAAAAATAAATCAAAACAACTTACTTGACTATAGGGACATTAAAAGTATCAATATAATTATTAAACCTTTCACTAATCAAACCAGAGTTTAAAGAAAAATCTTCAGCTGAATATTGATGAGATCGTGTTTTCTTTCTATCTTTAGCTAAAAATTTTTTCATTTTTTGACTTACCACTGCAGAAAAATCTAAACTAAAATGCTGATATATTTCCTCAATAGACTTTATTGGGTCATGAATCAAATCTTGATAATAAAGATCAAAAAACTGCTCTGGTTTATATTTTTTACGATGCAGAATGTAATTATCCATATCATTCCCCAGCCGATCTAACACTTGTTCCCCCAATATTTTAGGATCAACTGATTTCATGTATATACTTCGAAAAACCTGATTTAAGCTCGCCCACGAAGTGACAGACTGCACTGGATCCCTGTGTAAATGTATAAAACAAGCATCAGGATAGATTTTTAGAATCGAATCTATTCCTGCCAAATGATCTGGAGACTTTAACAACCATCTTTGGCCAGGATATTTCCATTGTAATGTTTGTAAAACCTTCTTATGATGTTGATAATTTTCATCCTGAGAAACCGTATTTAACCATGTTGAATACTCAGGAGCATCAAACATACCTGCAAATGCTTGAGTACTGAAGCCTTGCATCAGAATAGGAGTACATTCCTCTGGGCCATCTAAATGAAACTCATGAATATTTTTCAAACTCGGCGCTAAATAATCCTGAAATTTAACTAGAAGCTTCCCTTTTTTACGACGAGGGTCTTGCAAATAATTGCAATGTTTTTCAGGAGGAATTTGTGATACTGTTGTTTCCCAATTACTCAAAAAACGATGACTCGGATCTTGCGCCAATAAATTAAAAACAAAAGAAGTCCCCGAACGGGGAAGCCCTAATATTATAACGGGCTTAGTAATCCTCTCATCATTTGAAATTCTGGGGTTTTGTAACCATAACCCCTCCAAAGCTTGTCTTTGGGACAACAATTCTGTAAAAAAGGATTTGACATAAAATCTACCAAATGGATGTAAATCTCTTGTGTCATTAATAGATTCCAATAATCGAGACATTGCTTCAATATGTTGCCCCTGTTTCCAAGCATCATTTCCAGACTTCCGTTCAATATCTTTGATTATTTCCTCAAAAACACTTAAAGCATGTTTATTTTCTCTATGCTTATTTTTCGATATAAAATTCCAAAGTTTCACCAAGCTACTTTGATAAGGTGATAGTGACATATTGAGCTCCCCTTCTATAAAAACACTTTCCTCATTTTTCAAACTGAGACAATATTATTGGATAATAATTATAAAGTTGAGAGCGAGAAATTAACAGTCTCAAAGTGTAATAAAGCTTCATATTCAACCAAACAACAAACGCCTTATTACCTACAGTTGTAGGTAATAAGGGACAGTTATTCACTCAATCAAAACTTATATATTAGACAACAGATAAGGGACAATCTTATTTAAAAGAAGAATTTAATAGTTCTTTCGCCTCAATTTCTAATTCAGTCCCTGATGCTTGACTAACAATACTCTGAAATATTTTTTTTGCTTCAGGGAACCGCTTCTGCTCCAATAAAACACGTCCTAAATGTAACTGAATTTCACCATCTGACGGCAAAATTTCAGCAGCTTCATTGACAAATTTATATGCAGAGCTAGTATTACCTTTTTTTAGCATTAACATACCTAAAGTGTCTAAAATGAATGGATCTTTAGGCGATATTTGACGAGCTCTTTCCGCATACTCTAACGCTTTATTCAAGTTTTTATCGCTATAGAGCCATGCAAGGTTATTTAGCGCAGGATAATACTCAGGATTATTTTCCACAACTGTAGAATAAACAGTAATTGCTTCATTATTACGATCCAAGCTCAAGTAGGCACCTGCTAAATGTAAAAGAACATCCTGATCGCTAGGGTTTTCTTTTAACCATTCTCGCATAAGACTAATACCCTCATCATATTTCTTTTGTCCCCATTGCGCACGCACCACGTTAATCGTTAAAACGGAATCAGGCCGTTGCTTTCTAGCGGCAGAAAAAGATTGCTCCGCTTTAGAAAAATTGCCATTTCCCATAGCAAACCACCCTTCTATCCCCAAAACTTCAATATGACTTCCAAAATCTTTTCTAAGTTTTACTAGCGCATCAAGTGCCTTGCCCTTCTCATTTAATACCGTTAATAGTTTAATTTCAGCTATCCGTGCAACCAAGTGCCGTGGGTTTAAGCTGATTGTACGCTCCAGTTCAACTTTTGCCTGCTCAACTTTTCCTGACCTAGCTAAAGTATCTCCATAATAAAAATGTGCATCAGCTTCATCAGGAAAAGCTTTAGTCCATTGCTCAAAAGTTGCACGGGCAGAGTCCAAATCTCCACTAAGTAATTGCGCTTTACCTCGCAATTCTAACAATGCAGACTCTTTATTAAGGTCTGATACATTTATATTTTTAGTCACATCCTGTACTTTCAATATAGTCCCTCTCCGCATATATTCCTTTGCTAATTGAAGTCGAATAGCCATATCTTTTGGATTGTTTTTAAGTGCCTCCTCCAAGCTACCTATATCCACAGTTTTTTTGTTTTTTTGATTATTAATCGCCGCTAGAACTTTAGCATTCTCAATATTACCAGGATATTTTTTTTCCAAATCTCGCACCAAACTAATGGCTTTCTCTGTATTTCCTAACTCCATTTCAGTCAAAGCTAAGTTTCGTGTAACAGAAGGATCGAATGGCTTTAACTCAAGCGCTTTAACTAATTCAATTTTTGCACTTTCCCATTGCCCGCCACGGAGATAACAAGCTGCAACTAATTTCTTTAAATCGACATGATCGGGATAAAATTCATTCAACTTTTTAGCTCGGTTTAATGCTTCTGAATAATTACTATGACGCAGATCAAACAGAACTGTTAAAAACTCTTCTTCATATGCTTCAGACCCCACCTCAGGCTTAACAAAATAATCAAAAGATAAAATATTTTCTATCGAGCTGTCTTCTTCATTTTGATACAGTGCAGCCTCTCCAGTAGAAATAAAAAAACTGCTACATACAAGTAACAACCCAACTTTCTTCAACTGGTTCAATAATCGTTTCAGCACACGATCGCGATAACTTTTTAAAACAATATTAATCATAATTCTCTCAAAATAAACAATGAAGATTAACCATTATGAACTACCCGTCCATGGCTAAAATGTAAAAAATGAATACACACCAAAAACTCATTCAACTTTAATTTACGTTATCACAGTTTCAAGTTCATAGCGTACCGTAATAACACACCATTAAAACAAGTTTCAAATTTTTACTATGTAACTATTTATATATCAAGGTAATAAGTACCAGAGCATATTCAAATTAACAGAAATATTGTAGGAGCATCTGCCCTCGGCACGATTTATTAGAAAAAAGAGCATTGTTTTATTCGCGCCGAGGACAGACGCTCCTACAAACCAATATTAATTTTTAGAATAATTAAAAATAATAACTATTTTTTGAAAATGTTAATTTAATAAAGCACAAGTACTTAGCATTGCACTAACCTAGTTACTAAGTTCTTGCAATGAATCCAAACAACAAAATAACTCCACTTAGGTCTCATAAAAATGGAAATTGGCAAGGTATAACTAAAATAAATTAATATTATTACTGAGAAAGTTCACAATCAACCTCATACTTCCCATTTTATACGTTTAGTTTTTTTGACCAAGGCCCCATCTCCCAACCGAAATCCCATAACTAAAGTATCTGCTTTATCAACAGAAAATAATTCAGGTAGTTTTTCAGCACTCCTCTGAACAAAGTTTACATGTTTTTCAGAAAACTCTTTCAGTTCATTCTGCTGTAATCGATTAATCAGTAATGTTAATCCAATAATGGGCTGCAAAGAAATCCCTAATACAGAAGCCTCTAACCATAATCGCTGTACTGCACGGCCACCTTGTAAAAAGGAATACTTATCATTCCCTTTAATACTCACCATCCCAAGTATTGAAGCAGTACGACAATTCCACCAGCATTTTAAGCCAATTATCCTCGACAACCCAAAATAGTTTGCTGTTTTTACAACGGCCCAAAAACGCATAAGAGGAAAACTTAGCTTTTCTATCGGATTTAACCCTAAAGTATCGACAGGCATCCCATCTTGCGTCTCTTCAACCTGCTTGTTGTTCCACCGAATTTTATCAAATAAAAAATGATGAATATCTTGACGCTCAAAAACTAATCTATCATTTACCATTAATTCTTTAGCTAATTCATTAATCTTATCTTTTTGATAAACAAGACTAATATTAGCAGTCTTAATATTTTTTATAGACAAAGAAAGCTTATCTAATACCTCTTCAGTAACCTTAAAAGGCTTGTATTGAAAGCGATTAGTATAACGCTGAAAAATAGCCTCATATAAAGGTTCTTGTTTTGGATCGGCTTGAGTCATTTCTATCTTTGCAATCCAATCGACTTCACTTTCATCAGGGAATAAACTGACATTCGTTTGACACCCAAAATGACTTGAAGAAATAACAATATTTTCTATCACAGCACCATGAGCAATATAGGATGCATTTTGATTAAAATTATAATATGACTTATCTTTTTCAGGTAAATTATACAAATCAATTCTTGTAAAATTTTCTGACACCTTAAATTTCCAAGGCTGAACATTATCACCCGAAGGTGCTTTTACAGCCGCTTCGAGTATTTTATTCATTATTTCTTTATTCATTCTGCTCTACCGTTGAATTGAACAATTTTACGTTGATACCAAATAACTTTGATAGCTAGCCTTTATCTTTTCGTTATTTTAATAAAACACCAGCAATATATATTTTATTTTTTACTCAAAATCATTTTACGAGCAATAATAATAGCTATTTTTTGAAGAATATTTTCATTTCCCCAAGGTCTCCAAGTTCTTTTAAATTTATTTCTAAAGGCATCAAACTGATAACCCCAAGGAGCACATTGCACTTTTCCACGATTTAATAAAATTTTTAATGCTTCTGTCGCGGTAACACCTGCACACAATTCACAAGCCATGGGTGTTGAAGGTCCTTTCTTTGCCATAAAATCAACACGACTTTTATCTACTAGGTAAGGTTGATGTAAAAAGGAGGGAGACAAACCTACTAAAAATCGAATTTGTTGATCCATAGGCTCATATCCTTGCAACCTGAAATACTGTTCAAAACTCATTTTTCCTGGCAAAAATGTTAAAACTGCAGTCCCCATTCCCAATGGGGCAGCTGTAATGGCTGGAATTCCAAGTTCATAACAGCGAGCAAACACTTTTTGTCTAATATCTAATACAAAAAAGTCTAATCCATCAATATATAGATCAACACCTTCTAAAAAATCATCCAAATTATCAAGAGTTACACCCTCATTAAAACGTTTTATATCTAACTCTGGATTAATAGCTTGCGCTAACATTTCCATTGTAGCGGCTTTTTCCTTATCAAGATGAGGGACAGAAGACCCTGCCTGACGGTTAAAATTTGCTAGTTCAAACGTATCAAAATCAGCAATATTAAAATTTCCAACACCCAAACGTGTAAGAGTTAATAGATGGCTACCACCAACCCCTCCCATACCAGCAATAGCGATACGTTTATTTTTTATAATGTTTTGCTCTTGCTCAGTAATCCAACCTATATTACGTGAGAATGCTTCATTATAATCGAATGTAAAATTACCTGACATAACTAGCCTTCAATTAAATTATTAGTTGTCTCAAAAGTTCTTTCAGTCTATTTCACCCACAACTCATCTTTTTCTCTTAAGGGAGAAAGAACTATATGCGAAAATATTGAGAATGATAAATAGCTAATATATCTTTTGCTTTTCTATTTGTTTATAAATCCATAGGTACAATTCTTTCAAATCTTCATGCATATTATCTAATGCTGACTGAGTTTGAATAAAATAAGGCGCTCTAATACCTCGATAGTCCACATCGCTCCCTGATTTAATAAAATTTATTCCAGAGCGCTTCATCATTCTGGGTAAAAAAGATTCCATCATAGCAAAGACATTTGTTTTACCGCTAATATCTGTGAGTGCCGTTGCAGCCAAAAATGCAGCAATAGCAATTAATGAAAATGTTCGTTGTTCTTGTTTTGTACAATCTAAACCATGCACCTCACCAAAACGTGTCAACTCTTCTCCAGTACGTCGTCTAAATAAACAATCAATAGCCAGCCGAGATATTTCACAGACTGTTTGCCTATCCAACCCTAAACCATTGATATAGTCATGATCCAAGCTATCATCACAATGCTTCTCTAAAGGTAGTAAAACAGGTTTTTGTTGACCATTAAATGCGGGAACCAACCTGACACACCCAGCTGGCAAACCACTTTTTTTATGCATAATTAAACAATGTAAAGAAAAATCATCAAACTCATCTTTTTCTTCCTCATTAGGAAATTTTTCAACTGACTCATACCCAAATTCATCACAATATACTCGATACCTTATTCCATATACCTTCTTTTTTTGCTCTTCAGTCACGGCCACCTCTACACTGAAAAAATCCTGAAAATTTCTTGCTAATGTTGGTTTTTCATCTGCCATATAAATTGCCTAGTTTTAATTTCAATACACAAGAAATATTTCTATTAAAAGAAATATTAGGGCCATATCTATTAATATAGCCTATCTTGTATATTCGACCACATTGACTAATATAAATAATTAAGAATCAGGTAATAATAGCTTCACCTTAACTGGAGGGGAATAATGAATATCAATCATAATGAAATTTACTTTCAACAAATTCATATTGATATTGCACGTAATGCAACAGATGACTTTAATCTATTTCATGACCCTCATAAGTGGCATGAAATTGTAAAAAACCCTTTTGGTGGGCCTATTGTATTAGGCTTTCAATTAGAATCTGTATTAGAAAAGGTAGTTTTAAGCCATCGCTTTCAAAACAATGAATTTAACCTGATTGATGAAAAAAACTTACAGTTTAGCAACTATCAATTTACATTTGCCAATGCTGTTAAACCAGGTCAATTAACAAGCTTTGAAATTAAAAAATCTCAATTTAAAGAGGATAAAAGCAATGCTACTTTAAGTAATCGTATTTCGGTAAAGGCTAACGGCCAACTAGCATTAATGGGCTATAAAAAAGAATCAAAAAAAGCATTATATTTAGGCGATGCTGATTTCTCACAAATGGACCCATTAATCAAGTATCCAGATAGGGATTACATCCCTGAAAATGGTTTTTTTCTAAAAAGAAAGTTTATGAATACCAGTAATGCAAAAAATTTTCTATGCGGATCATTTACTGATCAGTCCCTCTATTTTGATGAACTAAACGAAAAAGCAAACTTTCCAGAAATTTTTCCTTGTAGTATGGTTTCATGTGCATTGCTAGAAAAGGCATTAAAAAACAATCATGATTTCAAAAAAGACCCAATGGTTTACACCAATCATAAAATCACCATTGATCGACTATTACTAAAGAAGCTCAAAAGTAATGATGCCTTACATATATTGATTAAGGAGTTACCAGAAGAGAAAAATATCTACGAATGCTATGGACTCATTCATAATAATCAAATTCTATACCGAGGGATTATCTCACTAACCTCTTTACAAAATATTTTAAAATAAGCTTTCAATAAATTTACAATTTTTATGCTGCTGATAAAACTTTTAACTTTGAATATTGCTGGTAGCTGCTAAAACCAGATGCCCACATTTCACTTTTATATGTTTTAAATGCATCTATTTTAAACGGGTATCTTTGCCCTCTATGCTCACAGGGGGCTCCTATACTCGTTAAGGCCAACCCCCCACGACTCATAACTTTTGCTAAAATAGAAGTCGTCATAAAGTAGCAAAAATTAATGTTGTGCTTGTAGCAATATTCAGATGCCGCGTGAAACAACCCCCAAATTATTAAACGATTTGTCTTATGATCTGTAGGTATTTTTTTTATCTGATCAGAGTCATCGTTCAAAACTGTCTCATCAACTTTCCCTTGAGGGGGATTGCCACTTCGGGCTTCTTTAACTATACATAGCCTAGATATTTCAACTGCATCAAAAAGGTCATTACTATTGATTTTTTCATCAAGAAAACATGATTCCTCAATGGGTAAGAAAGTATCATCTTTATAAATTAAGCGCATTGCCCCAACCCAGTCATTAGTCTTTTTATTTTTAACTATAAAATGAATTGACTTAGCATCATCACTATCAATTTCTAAACGTTCTGAAAAATCTTCCATTTTTTCAAAACCCATTTCCTCACAATAAACTTGATAGCGTAGTGAATAATGAATTTTTTTACTTTCTTCTGTATCAGCTAAATAAACTTCAAAATGGTTATCAAACATAATTAATGATAGTTAGGTAGGTTAATATTAACAGAGCACTAAATAATCAGAAATAAACTTGACCACTTAATATTCCATACCCTTGTGAAAAATCAATAGTGAAAAAATCTCACAAAAACGCCAACAATATAAAAGCAATATATATGCCAAAAACATCATTACGCATTCATAATGGTCTCTTCTTCCAATATCTAAGCTTATTACTATTTTAAAGGGGATTGATTCCTTCTAAACAAATAAAAAGCGTCTCTAAATCCCGACACTAATAAAAAAAACACTTCTTTTCCCTTACCCTTATTGCTGATTTTTTTAAAGCCTCATATATAACACAAAAAATACTGCCATCCTCTAGGCTGAGTCTCTCATTTTTTGAACGCAATTTTGTCACTATATCACGACATCAAATGCTTACGTTGAAAATATTTTTCTGATTGCATTTCAACCATTCTTGATCTTGTTCTTTTAAAATCAAAGGTTTTATCTTCAAAATGGAAATTATCCAAAGGCTCTTCCAAAGTACAAATTAGTTTTACATTTCGTTCATACAATGCATCTATCAAGGTAATAAAGCGCCTGACTTTATCTCTAATATCTACCGTAAGAACAGGAATATTTTCTATTAATACAGTACTGAATTCATTACATACTTCAAGGTAATCTGCAGCGCCTAATGCTCTTCCACAAAGCTCCTCAAATGAAGCGAATAAAATATCGCCATGTACTCTATTAAATATCACGGGTCTTGCTTTGACTAGCAATATTCTTGCCTCAGAACTGCCATTATTGGTTAACTCATCAAAATGCTGCTGTAAAAAATTAGACCCATCTTCCCCACCCCCTACATAAAACATTGTTTTTATTGATTTAAAATAAGATAGCCGATAATCTTCTTTTGCAACTAACTCTAAAATATTTGAAGATTCTTTTAATAATGCAATAAAAGGTAAAAATAATTCTCTCTGCAATCCATTACTATAGAGTTCATCAGGGTGTTGATTTGAAGTTGCAACAAAAATGATGCCATGCTCAATTAACCGTGTAAATAATCTTGACAATAACATTGCATCAGCAATATCGGTCACGTGAAATTCATCAAAACACAATAATAGCGAAGTTTCTCTTATTTTTTCGGCCAAAGAAACAAGAGGGTCTCCTTTATTCTGCTTTCGCCACTGGTACATATACTCATGCACTTCTTGCATAAAGGCATGAAAATGAACTCGTCGCTTCGATTCAATAGGACAGGATTGATAAAACACATCCATTAACATGGATTTTCCCTGCCCAACATCACCAAAAATATAAAGGCTTTTTGCAATATTTGGTGTAATCAACAACCTACTCAAAACACTTTGTTTTTTTTCTTCCTCAACTTGATCAGCTATATCATCTAAAAGATGCTGTAAATGCCCCAAAACCTGAATTTGTGCAGCATCCGAATGAATATGATGCTTTACAACTAATTCCTGATATTTTTTTTCAAGTGCATCATTTAAAATGTGAGAATGTTGTCGTGTTTTCTGTGCTTGCTTAAGGAATAAATTAAACATATTTATTTTTTTGTTTATTACAACGCTTACACTGAAAAATAGTTATTAACTTTCCTTGTTTCACATCAAACTGTTTTTCCTTTACAATTTGCCACTTATGGAAACCACTCCGACAAAGCGTATTTCCTTTATGCTTTTCTAATAGCTTTTTCTTTTTAAACGGAATAACGTTGCCCATTTCTCTCTATCTTTATAGTTTAGAAATAATTGTAATGGCTATTAAGGAACCTCTGATCAAGTCCAATTATTCATAACCATCATTACCCCAGATCAACTCTAATGTCAGGCAGTAAAAAAAGAGAACAATTGACGGGTAAAGACTGTGTTTTAATTTCTGTATATTGCCCCTGTTTAGGCGTTTTAAATATAGTGATACTCTTTTCTTGCGTATCAATCAACCAATACTCGGGTATACAAAACCTAGCATATAAAGGGGATTTTATTTGTCTATCATACTTTATTGTTGTATCTGCAACTTCGATCAACAATAAAATATCTTCGGCTTTGGGTAATGAGTCTTCATAATCATTTTCTTTTGGCTTTAATATTGCGAAATCAGGTTCAGGTTCTGACAAGTCACCTAAGATAATGGGGTTTTGCACGGATACAAGCGCAGCATCTCCTACAGCACGAACCAATTCTTTGGTTAATCTATTTACATAAGATACATGAGTTGAACCAATAGGTGCCATATCAATAATCTCCCCCTCAATTAATTCGACCCTTACATCATTACTTAAAATTCCTGTTTCAGCCATTTTTTGATAACTCAAAACAGAAATAAGATGTGGTGTATAAAGTTTTGTTGATGTATTCAGCATTTTACCCTCAGCATTTAAAAGAGTTGTAACAACCTTTCCTATTTAAGTTTAAACGATTTTCCTTTAAAATCCCCTTAGAACTTATTGCTATAAAACCAAATTAGGCTTACAAAAATAACTTTAAATTAAGCTTTTGTAACCTTGATGAAACGAAGTGGAATCAAGGTTTATTTATCCTCCTTAATTTCGTTTCACTACATCAAGGCTACATATTATTTTTCTTAACTTATAACACTAGGGTTTACCCTTTATATTTCATTATGTCTAAATTAAAAGCCGGCGATAAAGCCCCTGAATTTTCATTACTTGATAATGACAACAAGCAACAGACTTTGTCAGATTATCGAGGAAAATGGTTAATATTATTTTTTTATCCAAAAGACAATACACCTGGCTGTACCGTAGAGGCTTGTCAGTTTAGGGATTATTATGCAGACATTTCAGCTATTGATACAAAAATATTAGGTATTAGTACCGATAAAATTGATAGCCACGCTCATTTTATTAGTGAATTTCATCTACCTTTCCCTTTATTATCAGATGATACAGGCTCTATCAGTAAACTTTATGCTAGCTTATTTAAACTAGGTCCTGTTAAATTTTGCAAAAGACATAGCTTTATTATTGACCCAGAAGGTAATATTGCTAAAATTTATCGAAAAGTGACACCATCAACTCATAGTCAACAAATTATTAATGATTTAAAAGCTTTACAGGCTATAGATTAAGAAATAAGAAACATATGCTAGAAGGACGGACGTTGCCTTCCATAGCGGACTGAAGTCCGCTCTACAGTTTATAATACGTCGTTTATGACTATAAATTATTTTTTAACAATACTACCCCAAGCGGCTAACCATGCTTGAGATTGATAACTGTCTGCATTTTTTGGTAAATCACCTGAAAGCACTAAACTTAAAGTATGTTTAATAATCCCTAAGAAATAGCTGTAGGCAAGCAATGAATCCATTGAACGAATTTCTCCATTCTTAATTCCATTCTGAATTACTCGTCTAATTTTATTAAAAGGCGCAGTTTCAATCACTGGCTTTTGTTCTGGTAGAATTTCTCTAATATTTACCACCAATAAAAACTGTACAACTTCGGGAGCATCTTCAGTTAATTTGAACAACAAATCAACAATCTCTCTTAATTGATCAGCTACTTTACGGTTTCTACGTCGTATATCGTCAATAGAGATACTCAAACTATCTAATATATTGCCATACAATGTATCGGCTATAGCTTGCTTATTTTTAAAGTGCTGGTAGATTCCACTGGTTGTTTTAATTCCTACCGCATCCTTTATATCTGTTAATGAGGTATTAAAATATCCCTTTTCTGCAAATAATTTTAATGATGCTAATAAAACCTCATCTTGAGTGATAGGCTTTTTCCCCGTCGTGCTTTTTTCCTTATCCATTGCTAACTTCTTTTTATTCTTCTTCTAAAGCAATATAGGCCGCTGATAAATATTGCATCATTGACCATAATGTCAAAAATGCTGCTAAATATAACAACCAATATCCAATTAAATTTACGGGCAGACCAAATAAATCTTGTCGATAGAGTAAAAACCCAATGGCAAGCATTTGAACCGTTGTTTTCCACTTTCCTAGTGGTGATACTTTTACTTTGGCTTTTTGTCCAACTACAGCCATCCACTCCCTTAAGGAAGCAATTGTAATTTCTCTTCCAATAATAATAGCAGAAGCAATTGCTAATGACGCATCCGCTTGCTGTTGGACAATCAAAACCAAGACAAAGGCAACCATTAGCTTATCAGCTACGGGGTCCAAGAAAGCACCAAATGCAGTTTCTAAGCCCATTTTTCTGGCTAAATAGCCATCCAGCCAATCTGTGAACCCTGCAATAAAGAAAATTCCTGTACAAGCAAAATTCGAGTATTCCCAAGGCAAGTAGAACACGACTGCCAATAAAGGAATCAGTGCAATACGTAATAAAGTTAGATTTGTGGGTAAATTAAATTCAATGGCCATCTTGATGATGAAAGTTATCGTAAATTCGTTGAGCTAATTGTTTGCTTATTCCATCAATCCCTGAGAGTGCATCAATACCAGCGTTCGATATCCCCTGCAAGCCTCCAAACTGCTTTAATAAAAGCTGTCTTCTTTTTGGACCTAAACCTGGAATTGTTTCCAAGATAGATTCTCTTTTTGCTTTTGCCCTACGTTGCCTATGGCCCGTTATTGCAAATCTGTGCGCTTCATCCCGTATGTGCTGTATTAATAATAAAGCACTCGCGCCGGGTGTTACATCTAAAGGTTGCTGTTGATCTACTAAAATTAGTTTTTCCATTCCCGCTTTTCTATCAGGTCCTTTAGAAACGCCGACTATCATAACATTATTTACGCCACATTCCTCTAAAGCCTTTTTCGCTTGACTTACTTGCCCCTTGCCACCATCAATTAATAAGATATCTGGGGCTAAATGCTCACCTTTTTTTAAGCGTTTAAAACGTCGAGTGACAGCCTGATACATCGCGGCATAATCATCACCTGGTGTAATGCCTTCTATATTAAAACGACGATAAGCAGACTTGGCAGGGCCTTCACGATCAAAAACTACGCATGAAGCAACCGTTTGATCTCCTTGAGTATGGCTAATATCAAAACATTCTAATCGTTTAGGTATTTCTGTACAGCCGAGTTCTTCTTGCAAGCTTAAATATCGCGCATACATACCTTGTTTATCAGATAACTTACTTAGCAATGAATTTTCTGCATTCATTGCCGCCATTTGTAACCATTTTAGGCGACTACCCCGTACATTAGGGGTAATAGTGACCACATGTTTTGCTTGTTTTGATAATACTTCTATCAATAAATCAGCTTCTTCAATTCCATGACTGACAATTAATTCATAAGGCACTTGTCTTTCAAGATAATATTGGGCAATAAAGGCCTGTAAAATATGTCCAGCCGTTGTTTCATCATTGATTTTTGGAAAAAATACTTTATTTCCCAAGCTTTGTCCATTTCGAATAAAAAATACTTGTACGCAGGCAATACCCGCTTTTGTTTCACAAGCAATAATATCTACATCACCTTTTTCACCATGAATAAAGTGTTTTTCTAACACCGTACGCAAACGAGCAATCTGATCTCTGTAAATTACTGCCTGTTCAAATTCAAGTTTATTGGATGCCGTTTCCATTTTATCTATTAATTGATCAATTAATAGATTACCTTTGCCTTCTAAAAATAAAATAGTATTGCTTAAATCTTCAGCATAACTTTGTTTATCAATCAAATTGACACAAGGTGCTGTACAACGCTCAATTTGATACTGCAAGCAAGGTCTAGCTCTATTGCTGTAATAGGAATCATCACACTGCCTTACAGGAAATATTTTTTGTAACAGTTTTAAAGTTTCCTTAACTGCACCAGCACTTGGATAAGGGCCAAAATACTTACCTTTTTTCTTTTTTGCACCACGATGAAGTGTAATTTGTGGGAAGTCATGGTAACTAGAAACATATAAATAAGGATAGGATTTATCATCCCTAAGACAAATGTTATAACGAGGCTTGTAACGTTTTATTTGCTGACTTTCTAATAATAAAGCTTCACCTTCAGTATTGGTAACAGTTACTTCAATGCTGACAATTTTTGCCACCATTGCTTGTTGTTTTACTGATGCTGTTTTGGTTCTAAAATAACTGGAAACTCGGTTTTTTAGGTTTTTTGCCTTTCCAATATAAATAACCTGACTTTTATCATTTAGCATTTTATAAATGCCAGGACGTTTTGTCAGGTTTTTTAAAAAACCTTTTATATCAAACGCTGATTCAGTCATATTAATCGATTAAAAAGCTCTGTCATTCTATTTCCCCTTTATCCCCAGCCTTCTCCCTTTTAAGAAGGAGACAAAGTGTCAAAATATTTGACACAATTAATTTATAATATTTCTAATACTTTTAAAAACATCAGCAAACATTTCATCAGTTAATCTCTTGGTTTGTATATTGTATCGACTACAGTGATACGAACTGATTAGCATTTTACCATCAGGTAATTCATACGCTTTATTATGCCCAAATTTAGTCGTACTTAGCTTTAATCCATATGCTTTCAGTACTGATTGATGAGCAATACTTCCCAACACCATAATAACTGCATTATCAATTAAACCTTTTATTTCTGCTGTTAAAAAATGATTACATTGATTAATTTCCATTGCCGTTGGTTTATTATTTGGTGGCAAACATTTCACAGCATTACTAATTTGACAGTTTTTTAATTCTAGACCATCCTTTAATGAATCAGAATTTGTCTGATTACTAAAACCAAAGTCAAATAAAGTCTTGTAAAGCAAAATGCCTGAAGTATCACCTGTAAAGGGTCGTCCACATGCATTTGCCCCATGTAAGCCAGGTGCTAAACCAACAATTAATAATTGAGCACTTTTATCGCCAAAAGATGCAACTGGTGCACAGTGATATTCCGGGTATTTAAACTTAACTTCTGATAAATAATTTACTAATCGTTTACACGACTTACAATCAGGATCAAATACTTTTTTTGACAACATATTGAATCATTTTTTTGGGAGAGACCCTGTCTCTTTAATCTACATTGCTTAAAAAAGCAGGCTAAAGCCAGCGCACCATATAAATGGCATAAAAAAAGGGCCTTTCGGCCCTTTCTATTGAAACAAGTATAGAAAAACTTAGTCTTCTTTACCTACTTCTTTCATGCTTAAACGAACTCTACCTTGACGGTCGATTTCTAGCACTTTGACTTTAACTACATCACCTTCTGATAACTTGTCGCTTACCTTCTCAACACGTTCATCAGAAATTTGTGAAATATGAACCAAGCCATCTTTTCCAGGAAGAATTGTTACAAATGCACCGAAGTCCATTAACCTAGCAACTTTACCTTCATAGATTTTACCCACTTCAACTTCAGCAGTAATTTCTTCGATAATACGCTTAGCTTCTTCACCAGCAGCTTTATCAACTGAAGCAACTTTAACAACACCTTCGTCTGTTAAATCAACAGAAGCACCTGTTTTTTCAGTTATGCCACGAATAGTTGCACCACCTTTACCAATGACTTCACGAATTTTGCTCGGGTCTATTTTAAAAGTAATGATTCTAGGTGCAAAATCTGACATTTCTTCACGAGTTGAAGCTAATGCTTTATTCATCTCAGCTAAAATAAATAAACGTCCGCCTTTCGCTTGTTCTAGAGCAGCTTCCATAATTTCAGCAGTGATACCATCAATTTTGATATCCATTTGCAGTGCTGTAATACCCTCTTCAGAGCCAGCTACTTTAAAATCCATATCACCTAAATGATCTTCATCACCTAAGATATCAGATAAAACTGCAAAGTTATCGCCTTCTTTGATCAAGCCCATTGCAATACCTGCAACCGGCGCTTTAGTTGGTACACCTGCATCCATTAACGCCAAACTACTACCACAAACAGAAGCCATTGAGCTTGAGCCATTTGATTCAGTAATTTCAGACACGATACGAATTGTATATGGAAATTCTTCCATATTTGGTAAAACAGCAGCTACACCACGTTTTGCCAAACGACCATGACCAATTTCACGACGTTTAGGAGAACCAACAAAACCCGTTTCCCCTACACAGTATGGAGGGAAGTTGTAATGCAACATAAAAGGTTCTTTATATTCACCCGACAAGCTGTCAATGATTTGTGCATCACGCTCTGTACCCAAAGTAGCAACAACCAAAGCTTGTGTTTCACCACGTGTAAATAGAGCTGAACCGTGAGTTCTTTCCAATAGACCTGTTTTAACAGAAATAGCTCTAACTGTTGAAAGATCACGACCATCAATACGCACTCTGTCTTCTATTATAGAACTACGAACAATTGTTTTTTCAACATGCTCAATAATATCTCGGATATCACGTTCTTCATATTTCTTTGCTTCATAAGCTTCAGAGCTAGTTAATTTATCAATACAAGCATTTCTGATATCAGATAGTTCGTCTTGTCTTGCTAATTTTTCAGCAATTTTATAAGCAGTAGCAATTCCAGACTCAACTTCTGCTTTAACTAAACCAGCTAATGTTTCATCAGTTTCTGGTGCAGTCCATTCATAAGCAGGTGTAGCAACTTCAGCAGCAAATTCTTTAATTGCTGTAATTGCACCTTGCATTTGTTCGTGACCGAATAAAACTGCACCTAGCATAACTTCTTCTGATAATAACTGAGCTTCTGACTCAACCATTAATACTGCATGCTCAGTACCAGCAACCACTAACTCCAACTGAGACTCTTCAAGTTCAGTTTTTGTAGGGTTTAATATATAAGAACCCTCGTTATAACCAACAACAGCTGCGCCAACAGGACCATTAAAAGGTAATCCTGAAACAGCTAAGGCAGCAGAAGCACCTAATAAAGCAGCAACTTCAGTATCGACTTCTGGGTTTAATGAAACGACTGTCGCAACAATCTGTACTTCATTAGTATAGCCATCAGGAAATAAAGGGCGAATAGGTCTATCAATTAAACGAGATGTTAATGTTTCTTTCTCTGTAGGACGTCCTTCACGCTTAAAAAAACCACCTGGTATTTTACCTGCAGCATAAGCTTTTTCTTGGTAGTTTACAGTTAGAGGGAAAAAGTCGCCGCCTTTAGCTTCTTTTTTACCAACAACTGCAACAAGTATTGAAGTACCTTCAATATCAATCAATACTGTTCCGCTGGCTTGACGAGCTATTTCACCCGTTTCCATTGTTACAAGATGATCACCGTATTTAAATTCTTTCCTGATAGGAGTCAAAATTAAGATCCTTAACTAAAGGTTATTAATATGAAGAACTTTTGTAGTCTTCAATTTTAAAATTATAATATTACAAAAAAAAACGGTGATTAATCATCAAGATTACTCACCGTTTTTAAATTTCTTACTTACGTAGACCTAAACGTTCAATTAATGAACGGTAACGGGCTTCGTCTTTTTTCTTCAAATAATCCAACAATTTACGACGTTGATTTACCATACGCAACAATCCACGACGCGAGTGGTTATCTTTTTTATGTGCTGCAAAATGTGGTGTTAAATGAGCAATGTGAGCTGTTAATAAAGCAACCTGCACTTCAGGTGAACCAGTATCTGTATCTGACTGACGATATTCTTCAACAACTGCTTTTTTTTGTTCTGCTGTAAATGGCATTTTAATCCCTATAGATTAATATATTTAAAAATAAAACCATCTTTAAGATGATTTCCTTAACGACATTGCCTCCACATATAGGGCGTAGGGACAGATGTTTTTTTAGAATGAATAAACCATTCCACTTAAGCAGCTTCACCACCTAAGTTAAAAATTTTCTTGGGCACAAGTTTACCATTCAATAGCATTTCACCCAAGCCTAAAAATAACTGTTCGCTATACATTCGAACTGAACCTTGAACAGATTCACATTGAAAATCTATTTGCTGACCATGATTTATCAAGGTAGTTTGTCGACTTGAAAGCTGAATTTTTGGTATTTCTTGTAGAGGTTCATCAACTGCAAGCATACTAGCAGTTAACTCTTCCAAAGACATAGACTGGCATTGTTCGATAGTTAAGGCATTTTCAATTTTAAACAGACCAGATTGAGTACGCCTTAATCCAGTAATAGTACCGCCACAACCCAACTTATGCCCAATATCTTCTGCTAAAGAACGAATATAAGTGCCTTTAGAACAAAAAACATCAAGCGTTAAACTGTCTTCAGTAAAATCAAGTAGCTTTAATTCAAAAATGGTAATTCTACGTGCTTTACGCTCAATAACTTTCCCTTCTCGGGCCAGCTCATACAGTTTTTTACCATTATGCTTTAATGCTGAATACATGGGAGGGACTTGATCTATCTCACCGATGAAATTATTTAAGCAATCTTCAATAATTTCTTTTGATAATTTAGGAACAGGTTTTTCTTCAATAACCTGCCCCTCAGCATCCCCTGTATCTGTCATTACCCCTAATTTCACAACAGCTTGATAACGTTTATTATCATCAAGCATCATTGCTGAAACTTTAGTAGCTTCGCCAAAACATAAGGGCAGCAAACCTGTCGCTAGAGGATCTAAACTTCCTGTATGCCCCCCTTTATTAGCATTAAATAAGCGCCTAACTTCTTGCAAAGCTTTGTTAGAAGAGACACCAAGCCGTTTATCTAACAAAATAATACCATGCACATTTCGCCCAGACTTTCGCTTACTCAAGCATTACTCCTGATTATTATTCTCATCTTCAGAAAGCAATTCAGCAACTCTCATCCCTGTATCAAAGGAATTATCGTAATAAAACCTAAAATCAGAGATATGTCTTAAGCGCATTCTTTTTGCTACTTGATGTCGAATACTAGGTGCCAATTCATTTAGCACCACTACATTATCAGCTTTAGCTTGATCATCACCATTTAAAACAGTGATATATATCTTTGCAACAGCAAGGTCTTTAGAGACAACCACTTCGTTCACAGTAATAAAACCTAAACGAGAGTCATCGGTATCTCGCTGTAGCACATAAGCAAGCTCCTTCTGCATTTGAGAAGAAACTCGCTCACTACGACCATATTCTTTAGCCATTAAATTACAGCTCCCGTCTCACTTCCACACGTTCAAAAACTTCGATCTGGTCACCACTTTTAACATCATTGTAGTTTTTAACACCAATACCACATTCCATGCCCATTTTAACTTCATTGGCATCATCTTTAAATCGACGTAAAGACTCAAGCTGACCTTCGTAAATAACGATATTGTCACGTAAGACTCTGATAGGTAAGCTACGTTTCACAAACCCATCAATAACCATACAACCTGCAATAGCGCCAAGCTTTGGAGATTTAAACACTTCACGTACTTCAGCTAGACCTACAATGTTCTCTTGTATTTCTGGTGCCAACATACCGCTAATAGCACGTTTAACTTCGTCTATTGCTTCATAAATAATGCTGTAATAATGTAAATCAATTTCTTTTTCTTGGATCAATTTACGCGCTGCCGCATCTGCACGTACATTAAAGCCGATTAAGATAGCACCTGAAGCTAATGCAAGGTTTGCATCCCCTTCATTAATACCACCTACACCACCATAAACACACTTAACAGCCACTTCGTCATGTGACAATCTAACCAGTGATTCACGCAATGCTTCTAAACTACCTTGAACATCAGTTTTAATAATAACGTTTAAGGTAGAGGTATCACCCGCTTCCATTTTAGAGAACACTTCATCTAATTTAGATGCTTGTTGCGCTGCATGCTTAGAGGATTTCTTTCTATCTTCTCTATGCTCAGCTAATTCCTTAGCTGATTTTTCATTTTGAGCAAAGGTAAATTCATCTCCAGCCTCTGGTGTACCAGATAAACCAAGTATTTCTACAGGTGTAGATGGCCCAGCAATTTCTGTTGCCTTACCATTTTCATCAAACATGGCTCTAACACGACCATATTCATGTCCACAGATAACAATTTGACCTTTTTTAAGCGTACCTTTTTGGACCAATATAGTTGCAACCGCGCCACGACCACGATCAAGCCTTGACTCAATAACAAAACCAGATGCAGCCCCTTCTTCAGGTGCTTTTAATTCAAGAATTTCAGTTTGTAGAATCAATGCTTCAATTAATTCATCAATTCCTTCCCCTGATTTTGCAGAGACTTTAAGGAATTGAATATCCCCGCCCCACTCTTCAGGCACAACATCAAGTGTTGCCATTTCTTGCATTACTTTATCTGGATTAGCTTCAGGCTTATCCATTTTATTGATAGCAACAATTAAAGGAACGCCAGCCGCTTTAGCATGCTCAACCGCTTCTTTAGTTTGTGGCATAACTCCATCATCAGCAGCAACCACAACAATAACAATATCTGTTACTTCTGCACCACGCGCACGCATTGCCGTAAAAGCAGCATGTCCAGGTGTATCAAGAAAAGTCACATTACCATGATCAGTTTTTACCTGATAAGCACCGATATGCTGAGTAATACCCCCCGCCTCACCTGATGCAACACGTGTTTCACGAATATAATCTAATAATGATGTTTTACCGTGATCGACGTGCCCCATAATAGTAACAATCGGCGCTCTAGGTAGCATTTCACGGTTATCAGCTTCCTCCTGATCAACCACATCAGCCATCATTTCTTTTTCTAAGTCATCATCGCTTTGTAAAACAGGCTTATGTCCCATTTCCTCAACTAGAATAACAGCTGTCTCTTGATCAATCGTCTGATTGATCGTTGCCATAATCCCAAGCACCATTAGCTTCTTAATAACCTCACCAACTTTTACACTCATTTTTTGAGCCAATTCAGAAACCATGACTGTTTCAGGAATTGTTACGTCTCTAATGATCGCTTCAACTGGTTTTTCAAACTGATGTTTAGCATCTGACTCGGCAGCAAGTTGAATTCTTCTTTGCTTACCTTTCTTACCTTTTTGCTTTCTTCTACCCCCTGTTGGCATGGCATCACCACGACCAGGAGCAAGCCCTCTTTTCGGAGCAGGACCAGCAGGTTGCACTACAGCCGGTTTTCTATTCCCAGCACCAGCAGCTTGTTTTTTCTTATGTAAAGTCTGTTGTTTTTTAGCTTCGGCTTGTTTTCTTACTTTTGCTGCATTTCTTTCGATTGACGCTTCAAGCCTTGCTTTTTTCTCAGCTTCCAAACGTAATTTAGTTGCTTCTTCTTCTGAAATAGCAGGTTTTTCTGGTTCAGTTGGTGCTTCATCTACTTTAGCTTCAGCAACTACTTCAGCAGACTTTTCTTTCTCTTCTGAAACCTTAGCATCAACCTTTTCTTCAGTTGATACCACTTTCTCATCTTTTTTCTCAGATTCTTCTACAACAACATCTGCTTTCTTTTGCTCTTCAGTCTCTTGACGCTTTTTCTCATCTTGAGTAGCCTGAATACTTGCTTCATGCTTTTTACGGTCTTGCTCTTCTGCTTCTATTTGTTGCTTTTGCTCTTGCAATGCTTGTTTAGCAAGCTCAGCTTCTTTTTGATCAGCTGAAACTTCAGGTTCGCTACGTTTTATATAGGTTTTTTTCTTTCTCACTTCGACATTAACAGTCTTAGCTGTTGCACCTGGCCCCGTAGACTGAGTTAACTCAGAAACTTTTCTGCGTTTCAGTGTTATTTTTTTCGGTGCATTCTCTGAACTGCCTTCGTCCGTTTTACCATGTCTTTTACGCAGATGAGCTAACAATGTAATGCGCTCATCCTCATCAATCAAGTCTTCAGGTGCGGAAGCTGAGATACCTGCTTCTTTTAATTGTTCCAAAAAGCGATCCAGAGGCATTTTCACCATCTCTGCTAATTCTTTTACTGTTTTATCACTCATATTTTCCCCCTACCCTTCGCCTTGATCACTAGCAAACCATGGTTCGCGCGCTTTCATAATCAACTTTCCTGCTCGTTCTTCATCGACACCAGAAAACCCTAGAAGATCATCAACCGCCTGATCCGCTAAATCTTCCATTGTCAGAATACCCTTAGCAGCCATTTCATGTGCCAACTCATCATCCATCCCTTCCATTTCCAGAAGGTCTTGTGCTGGTTTTGAGTTTTCAATCGCTTCTTCTGAAGCAATCGCATTAATTAATACAGCATCTTTCGCTCTACTTCTTAATGCTTCAACTAATTCTTCGTCAAAACCTTCAATTTCCAACATTTCTTCAACTGGAATATAAGCAATTTCTTCTACATTTGTCAGACCGACTTCAATCAAAATATCTGCAATTTCATCATCAACATCTAGCTGATCAATAAAAGCTTGCTTGATTTTTGACATCTCATCATCACCCGATGCTTTTTCGGTACTTACGTCACGAACATTTAGCTCCCAACCCGTCAATTGTGTTGCTAAACGAACATTTTGTCCGCCACGACCAATGGCTTGAGACAAGTTATCAGTTGCAACAGAAAGATCCATACTATGTTTATCTTCATCAACAACGATTGAATCAATTTCTGCAGGTGACATTGAATTAATAACAAATTGAGCTTCGTTATCATTCCATAAAATAATATCAACTCTTTCACCAGCTAGCTCATTTGAAACCGCTTGAACTCTTGAGCCTCGCATACCTACACAAGCCCCAACAGGGTCAAGTCTAGGATCATTACTTCTCACTGCGATTTTAGCGCGTGAACCAGGATCTCTAGCAGCAGCGAGCACATCAATCATACCCTCACCTACTTCAGGCACTTCTAATCTAAAAAGAGCCATCAATAATTCAGGTGCTGAGCGACTTACAAATAACTGCGGCCCACGAACTTCTGACCTAACTTCCTTTAAATAACCTCTAACCCTATCGCCAATACGAATTGATTCTCGTGGAATCATTTCTTCTCTTGGAATATATGCTTCGACGTTACCACCTAAATCCAGATAAATACTGCCTTTTTCTAAACGCTTAACCACACCAGTAACTAACTCACCAACACGATCTTCATAAGCTTCGACAATTTTCTTACGCTCAGCTTCTCTGATTTTTTGAATAATGACTTGTTTTGCTGTTTGCGCGGCAATACGACAAAAAGCAACCGATTCAATTTCTTCCTCTACAAAATCACCCACTTCAATATCAGGATCATCCATTTGAGCAACTTCGAGCAATGCTTGCGAATCAGGAAATTCTAAATCACCATCAATTTCAGGATTCTCCGCAACCACTTCCCAACGACGAAAAGTAGTGTATGCTCCAGTTTCCCTGTTAATGTCCACACGGGCTAAAACTTGGTTTTCATGGCGCTTTACTGCTGCAGCAGCCAATGCAAGCTCTAATGCTTCATAAACAATACTTTTATCAATATCTTTTTCATTAGCAAATACATCTGCTACCAATAAAATTTCTTTATTTTCCATTACGCCCTCCTTTTTTAATTAAGTAATCAGGTACTAATCGAGCTTTACTCATTGCCTGAAACGGGATTTCTATTTCTTCATCGTTTAGTTGAAGCGTAACAACATCACCTTCAACTGACACAATAACCCCTACAAGCTTTCTTCTATTACCTATAGGTTTAAAAACATTTATGGTAACAGTACCACCCATAAATTGTTCAAATTGAGCCACCTTAAACAATGGTCTTTCTGTTCCTGGTGAGGACACTTCTAATTGATAGTTATCTACAATAGGGTCTTCTACATCAAGCATTCCACTTAACTGATGACTGACTTTAGTACAGTCTTCAAGTAAAACACCGCTTTCAGTATCTATATAAACCCTTAACAGGCCATTCTTTGGATGAGGGTTATATTCAATTCCCACACATTCATACCCAAGACCTTCTACAATTGGCTCTATTAAATTTACCAAATGCTCCGGAGCCTGCTTCATAATGCCTCACTTTCTTTCGAACAAAAAAAAAGAGCCTACGGCTCTTCCATACATACAACTTAAATATCTAGACTTTTCTTTAGCCTAGAAAATAAAAAACCCCATAAAGGGGTTTTTCAATATCTGGTAGCGGGGGCAGGATTTGAACCTACGGCCTTCGGGTTATGAGCCCGACGAGCTACCAAACTGCTCCACCCCGCGATTGATTTGTACTATTATAAGCATTTTTATCTACTTTGCAAGCTTTATTTTTTAATTTACTTAGCAACCTAACTTACGTCCTTTTCAGTGCCTATTAACTGATCCAGAACTGTATTATACAATATAAAATGATGGCTGAAAATAACCCAGCCAATAAATCATCAAGCATTATGCCAAAACCACCCTCAACCTTTTGATCTATCCACTTTATTGGCCAAGGTTTGAGAATATCAAAAATTCTAAATAAAACAAAACCAATTAAAACAGCATTCCATGAAAAAGGAACAAACCACATAGTCACTAAGTAGCCAGCCACTTCATCCCAGACTATTCCGCCAAAGTCATGCTCACCCAACTGTTTTGCAGCTTTATCACAAATTTGGATTCCAAAAAAACAAACCAGCAGGGTTAAAATACTATAAAGCACTATATCAGCTTGAATAAAAGCCAAATAAACTGGAATAGCTGCAATAGTACCCATTGTACCCGGCATTTTTTTGGCCAGACCCGAGCCAAAACCAAAAGCAAAAAATAACACAGGCGTGGTTAATATTTGCTTAACTGTTAATTTATTTCTTCCATAATCAGAATTAAGAAAAATGCTCAAAACCTTTCACTCCCAACTCTTTAGTAACACCCAATCGCTGAAGTCTTAATCCAGCATGAGACTCAATCACTCCAATTTGCGTACACTCTATATTGATAGACGACACTTTATCTGGAGCAACAGTAAAGCACAGCTCGTAATCTTCGCCAGCTGACAATGGTAACAACCAATCATCAGTAACATTAATATAATCAACAACTGCCTTTGATAAGGGTATTTTATCCCAGTCTAAAACAGCACCAACACCGCTCTGCTTTAAAATATGACTTAGATCTGAAGCAATTCCGTCCGATAAATCTATACAAGAAGACGCATACTCTCTGATTTTTAAACCTTCACTTACTCTTGGCTCAGGTGTATGAAACTTTTGCAATACAGTATCAGAACATTCACTCTGATAACCTTGCTCAATTTTTAAACCTAAACCCGAGTCACCCAAGCCCTGCCCAGTAACAAAAATTAAATCACCAAATTTTGCTGTCGACCGTCTTAATACCTTACCTTTTGGCACTATCCCCATCGCTTGAACCGAAAGGGTTAAAGAACCTTTGGTGGTATCTCCCCCAATCAAATCAAGTGAATATAATTTAACTAAATCCAAAAAACCAGTCGAAAAATCTTTTAACCAATTCTCATTAACCTCTGGAATTGTCAGCGCCAATGTGACTGAAACGGGAGATGCGCCCATAGCAGCTAAATCACTTAAATTTACCGCCAGTAACTTTCTACCCAATTTCTCAGGATCAGCACCTGCAAAGAAATGCACTCCTTCAACCATGGTATCAACGGTTACTGCCAACTCATAACCATCAGGGATAGACATAAGCGCACAGTCATCTCCAACACCCAAACGATTAACAGAGTTAATTAATTCTGCTGAGGTAAAATATTGCTGAATTAAATCAAACTCAGAAATAGCCACTAAGTTTTATTTTTATCCTGTTTGGCTTTAATTTCTACCGCACGCTTAACTTTTCCTACTTTATCCAGAACGCCATTCACGTACTTATGACTTCCATCTGCTCCAAAGCATTTAGCCAAATTAACCGCTTCATTAATAATCACTTTATAAGGTGTTTCTAAGCGATTTGTTAATTCATATACACCAATTCTTAAAACAGCCCGCTCTACCGGGTCTATTTTTTCAACAGGCCTATCAACAAACTCAGATAGTACCTCATCAATGGCATTCAATTGCTTTGGCACACCATAAAATATTTCGGTGAAATAATTTTTCTGCGCGCCTTTTAGCAACTCTTCTTCCATAAAGTTCATTTCAATCCGAGCCAAACTCTCACCCGTCATCTGCCATTGATAGAGTGCCTGCACCGCACATTTTCTAGCATTTGTTTTTGCTGAACTCATTAAGCTTCCAGATTATTAAATAAACTAACCATTTCTACTGCTGACATAGCTGCTTCTGCACCTTTGTTTCCCGCTTTAGTCCCTGCTCTTTCAATAGCTTGCTCAATACTATCAACTGTCAACACACCAAAACTAACTGGCACATCATATTGCAATGAAACTGAGGCAATACCTTTAACACATTCACCAGCTACATATTCAAAATGTGGCGTACCACCACGAATAACAGCACCTAATGCAATAATGGCATCATATTTTTTTGTTGCTGCAATACGCTGAACAACCATTGGCAGTTCAAATGCTCCTGGTGCTTTTACCAAACAAATATCTTCTTTGTTTGCGCCATGTCGAACCAATGCATCAATTGCACCACCTTCCAACTGCTCTACGATAAAGCTGTTAAAACGAGAAGCTACAATACAAAATTTACCACCTGAAACTGATAAATTCCCTTCTAATACTTTTATTGTCGACATTTTATTTCTCTACTCTTTGTTAAATTTTACAATTCTGTTTAATCTAAATACCATTTGAACAATCCTTTATTCAATCAATAGTATCTGTAGCCTTGATGCAGCGAAGCGGAATCAAGGAGTTTTAAGCATAAACCTTGATTCCACTTTATTCCATCAAGGCTACCAATCTTTTGTAGGGTGGATTAGCGATAGCGTTATCCACCACACATTTTCCACTATTCAGTATGCTCTACAACTTCCAGGTTATAACCTGAAAGTCCAAAATATTTTTTCTCTGTACCCATAACCTTTAATTTACGCACACCTAAATCAGCTAAGACTCTTGCTCCTGTTCCTGTTGTACGCCAATCCATTTTTTTCTCTTCCGTCTCAACTGGGACAACACCATTATCCTGCAATTGATACTGATGAATATGCTCAACCAGAGACTTATTATCTTCATTTTGTCTGATAACGACTAAAATTCCACGCCCTTCTTCAGCAATTTTTTTCATCGCTTCATCAATTGAAAAAGTACCACCCGATCGTTTTGAAGAGAATAAATCATCCATCAAATTTCGCGCATGAACTCTTACCAAAATAGGCTCATCAGCAGTAACATCCCCCATCACCAAGGCTAAATGCACGTTATTATCATTAATATCTTGATAAGCATACATTTTGAAATCACCAAGTTCTGTTGGGTAATCACATTCACTAATGCGATCCAAGGTGTTTTCATTTTGAATTCTATATTGGATTAAATCAGCAATAGTACCTATTTTAAGATCATGCTGCTTAGCAAAAACCTCAAGGTCAGGACGCCTTGCCATGGTGCCATCTTCATTAAGAATTTCTACAATAACAGCTGCAGGTTCAGTTCCTGCCAATTTAGCAAGATCACATCCTGCTTCTGTATGACCCGCACGATTAAGTACACCACCCGCCTGAGCCATCAATGGAAATATATGCCCTGGTTGCACCAAATCATCAGGTATTGCATTTTTAGATACGGCAGCTTGCACGGTTAAAGCTCGATCTGCAGCCGAAATACCTGTAGTAACACCTTTAGCTGCTTCAATTGAAACAGTAAAATTTGTTGAATGCGCTGTTTTATTATCATTAACCATTAAAGGTAATCTAAGTTGCTGACAACGTTCACGCGTTAAAGTTAAACAAATTAACCCACGGCCATATTTAGCCATAAAATTAATATCTGCGGCTTGCGTAAAAGACGCAGCCATCACTAAATCACCTTCGTTCTCACGATCCTCATCATCCATAATGACGACCATCTTACCTTGGCGAAAATCTTCTATGATTTCTTCAGTTGTATTCATTCAGCTCTATTATTTGGTTAAAAAACCACTATTTTGTAACAATTCTTCTGTGACTGAGCTTGTTGATCTTGCTGCAGCCTCCCCTTTCATTAATCTTTCCATATAACGTGCTAATAAATCCACTTCTAGATTAACTTCTTTTCCTGCTGCCAATTCATCCAAGGTTGTTTCTTGCAATGTATGAGGCACGATATTAACAGTAAATGATGCACCATCAACTTCATTAACCGTTAAGCTGACACCATTAATACAAATGGAGCCTTTTTCTGCTATATATTTTGCTATATTATCAGGCGCTTTAAACTTGTATCGAAAAGATCGTCCATCCTGATGTTTTGATACAACCACCCCCAAACCATCAACATGCCCACTGACAATATGACCGCCCATTCGTGTTGAGGGTGTTAATGCCAATTCTAAATTGACAGCAACACCTACTTTTGCCACTTTTAAACTAGTTCTGGCAATGGTCTCATTTGAAACATCTGCACAAAAATAATTCGCACCTAACTCAATTGCTGTAAGACATACACCGTTAACAGCAATGCTATCGCCTAGCGCAGCAGCATCTATAGATAACTTTCCTGTTTCAACCTTTAAACGGTAATCACCACCTTTAGGTTGAACCGCCACTATTTTTCCTACTGCTAAAATAATTCCTGTAAACATTTCACTCTACTTGATGGTAAAAGTCAGCTTTAAATCAGGGCCTACTTGCCTGACAGCTTTCATATTTAATTGTTTTTTATCTGCCATTTTTTGTAACTCGGGCAAATGGAATAAACCACGCCCTTGATCACCCAAAACACAAGGTGCCATATAGACCACCCATTCATCAACTACTTCAGCATCTAACAAAGCACCATTTAAAATAGTGCCCGCTTCAACCAAAACATTATTAACTTGTTTCTGTCCCAAAAAGATCATAACGGCTTTTAAATCTAATCGCCCCTTATCACTTTTTAGCTGAAAAACTTTATAGCCTGCATTTTCAGCATTGGCTATTTTTTGTTGATCAGAACTACACGTTAAAACCCAGGTTTCACCGTCTAAACCTAGCATTTTACTTTCTAAGGGTATTTTCAATTCCGAATCAAGAATAACCCTAATCGGTTGAACCACACCATCCAATCTTACGTTTAATGAAGGATCATCATCTAAAACAGTATTAATACCTGTTAAAACGACCGAGCTTTCAGCCCTTAAAAGCTGCACATCTGCTCTAGATGCTGGAGATGTAATCCATTGGCTCTCACCCGAAGCCATGGCAGTACGGCCATCTAAACTCATTGCCATTTTACTACGTACAAATGGCAAACCCGTAGCCATTCGCTTGATAAAACCTTTATTTAAACTTTCAGATTCTTGCTGTAGCACACCACATTCAACTTCAATGCCAGCATCCCTTATTCTTTTAATGCCTTGCCCTGCAACTAAAGGGTTAGGATCTTGCATTGCCACCACAACACGCACAACGCCTGCCGCAATTAAAGCATCACAACAAGGTCCTGTTTTTCCTGTATGACTACAAGGCTCCAAAGTAACGTAAGCCGTTGCATCTTTAGCATTATCCAGCTGCTTTAATGCATTTACTTCGGCATGACCAAGACCTGCTTTTACATGCCAACCTTCTGCGATAACCTTATTATCTTTAACTAAAACACAGCCAACTCTCGGGTTTGGGTCTGTTGTATATCTGCCTTTTTCTGCCAGTTTTATGGCCTGTGCCATATAAATAGTATCTTCAGATGACATTATTTATTCTGCATTTTTTCAATTATTTCGGTAAATTCATTCACATCTTGAAAACTTCGGTAAACCGAAGCAAAACGCACAAAAGCAACATGATCCAAAGTCGCCAATTCTTTCATCACCAACTCTCCAACTTCATCACAAGCAATATCTCTATCACCTTTCGTTGTTAATGATTTCTTAATTCTACTAATTGCAGCTTCAATAGCTTCGCTACTGACAGGCCTTTTTTCTAAAGCACGCAACATACCTGAACGAAGCTTTTTCTCATTAAATGATTCATGCGCACCATTGCGTTTGATGATTTTAGGCAGCGTTAATTCAGCAATCTCATAGGTGGTAAAACGTTCTTTACAGCTAGCACATTCGCGTCTTCGTCGAACCTGATCCCCTTCACTGGCTAACCGAGAATCAATAACTCGTGTATCTTGGGCAGCACAAAAAGGACAACGCATGATTTACCTATTCCATCCTGAGGCAAGCCATCAGATTTACAAAAACTGGCTATTTTATACCA
>Ga0105353_1000092_pt1 | contig 54565 bp, 55 predicted proteins | sample EN1Hudsemesocosm_2_FD_83657 | JGI IMG/M metagenome (GOLD analysis project Ga0105353, IMG submission 83657) | Methane-oxidizing microbial communities from mesocosms in the Hudson Canyon - EN10B Hudson Canyon | ecosystem: Environmental > Aquatic > Marine > Cold seeps | place: Hudson Canyon...
AACACCTCACGAAGTTGCAATTGCCGTCGGCTAGTGGTTATACTTATTCAAAATAATGAATAAGGTAGGTTCTCCCACAGAGGACTTTCACCTCATAAGTTCACGCCCATGCTGGGCGTACACTATCTATTCAAAGTTGCTATAAAAAACCAGAAAAACTTGCACAAAAAAACCTATCAGCTATGCTCAGGTGTTTAGCAAGGAGCAATTATGAAAACTTTAATCAAAACCTTAACTCTGGTCTTTTTCTTTAGTAGCATCAGTTTCAAATCAACCCTATCTTATGCTAACGACTTCATTGACCATACCACCTATTTAACTGATACAACTTCCGGTTTAGATTGGCTCGATGTTACATTATCTGCTGGCTTATCATATACAGAAGTATCCAATCAGCTCGAAACAGGAAATGTTTTTGAAAGCTGGAGATATGCAACAGCAGCTGAATTAATTCAGCTTATCACTAATTTTACTCATTCCATTCCAAGCACAAATAGCACAATACCAGGAACGAATATCGCCATATATTATCTAGATGATGACTTACTAGACCCTTTAGTTATTGCCCTAGGATCTACTTTAGACGTTGAGTTTACCAGTAGCCATGGTACCACTTATGATGACTACTATAATTTTGAAGAAGGTGAGGGGATTGATTACACTTTAGGGTATATATACACCCCAGATCACTTTAACAAACTAAATATTGCCGAAATATTAGACGACGATACCATCCCCTTTAACTTTGACAATCATCCACTAGAAGGTGCTGACTATTTTACTATTGATGAGAATGGATCACCCAGAAACAACGCGCATCTCAATACAGGCTCCTTTCTAGTTAGAGAATCAAACCCTCAAGTTGTACCTGTCCCTTCAGCTATCTGGTTTATGTTTTCTAGCCTTATTGCTCTATTCAGCATTTCTCGTAAAATCAAAGTTTAACTATAGAAAGCTCTCTGTGCATTCATCAGAGAGCACCCCTAACACCTTAAAGTTTAATCAAGAAAATCAATTCTTTATTTTTTTGTAGCTTTTCTTTTAGTCCTAAAAAAATCACGTAATAAATCAGCACATGTATTTTCTAATACGCCACCCAGCCAATCTACCTGATGATTTAAAAATGGAACATCAGTTAAACTTAATGCATTGCAAACGGCACCTCTTTTAGGGTCGTACGCACCGAAGACCAGCCTTTTTATTCGTGCATGAGAAATTGCCCCCATACACATAACACAAGGCTCTAAAGTAACATAAAGCGTGCTATCAACTAGCCTATAATTCTCCAATACCGCCCCTCCTTGGCGTATTGCAAGCATTTCTGCATGTGCAGTAGGGTCATGACTTTGAATGGGGGTATTCCAGCCCTCTGCAATACTTTTATTACCCTTAACTAAAACAGCACCAACAGGCACTTCTCCTTGTTCTTCTGCCCGCTGTGCTAGCCGAATAGCATATCGCATCCACTGCTCATCAATACTATCCTCAGCCATTTAGCAGATAACCTTTTATTCCCACTCTATTGTTGCAGGTGGTTTGCCTGAAATGTCATAACAAACACGAGAAATACCTGATACTTCATTAATAATTCTTCGTGAAATCAAATCAAGAAAATCATAAGGTAAATGTGCCCAACGTGCCGTCATAAAATCAATAGTTTCTACCGCACGAATAGCGATAACATAATCATATCTACGCCCATCCCCCATGACTCCGACTGACTTAACAGGCAAGAACACAGCAAAGGCTTGACTCACTTTTTCATATAACTCATTTGCATAAAGCTCTTCCATAAAGATAGCATCCGCTTGACGTAATAAATCAGCGTATTCTTTCTTTACTTCACCCAGAATCCTTACCCCTAAACCAGGCCCTGGAAAAGGATGACGGAAAACCATATCTGCGGGTAAGCCTAACTCTAAGCCAAGCTTTCTGACTTCATCTTTAAATAATTCACGCAACGGCTCAACTAGCTTTAACTTCATATCTTCAGGCAAGCCACCCACATTGTGATGTGACTTAATTAAATGCGCTTTACCACTAGCCGCACCTGCCGACTCGATGACATCAGGATAGATTGTGCCCTGTGCTAACCATTTTGCATCCGTTAATTTTTCCGACTCTTCATCAAAGATTTCTATAAATAGATTACCAATTATTTTTCGTTTAGCTTCTGGGTCTGTAACACCCGCCAATGCATCTAAATATCTTTGTTCAGCATTGACTCGAATAACATTAACGCCCATGTGCTCAGCAAACATTGCCATCACTTGGTCGCCTTCATTTAAACGTAACAAACCGGTATCAACAAAAACACAAGTTAATTGATCGCCTATAGCTTTATGTAACAAAGCTGCAACGACTGACGAATCCACTCCACCTGACAATCCTAAAATAACTTGATCATCACCTACCGACTCTCTTACCGAATGAATATTTTCTTCAATAATATTGCTAGATGTCCACAAGGCATCACAACCACAAATATCTCTTACAAAACGTTTTAGAATTCTTCCGCCTTGTTTGGTATGAGTCACTTCTGGATGAAACTGTAAGCCATAAAATGATTTTTCTTCATTAGCAACACCAGCAATCGGCGCACCCTCTGAACTTGCAATCGATTTAAACCCGGCAGGTAAAACGACAACCCTATCACCATGACTCATCCAAACATCTAATAAACCAAAACCTTCTGCTGAAGTATGGTCTTCAATATCTTTTAGTAATTTAGAATGTCCTCGTGCTCTGATTTTTGCATAACCAAATTCACGATGATCAGAAGATTCAACCTTACCGCCCATTTGCTCCGTCATAGTTTGCATACCATAACAAATACCTAAAACAGGAATACCTAATTCAAAAACGATTTGAGGGGCTCTCGGTGTTGCATCACTTGTTACACTTTCTGGCCCACCCGACAAGATAATGCCTTTAGGTGCAAACTGTTTAACTTCTTCAGCACTGCACTCACAGGAATAAATTTCACAGTACACACCAATTTCACGAATTCTACGTGCAATTAATTGAGTATATTGAGAACCAAAATCTAAAATCAAGATTTTATGCGAATGAATATCTGTGGATTGTTGTTGGTTCACTGTGATGCCCTATAAAACTTAAACAAATTGGGGCTCAATAGAGCCCCAATAAAATTGTAATTTATCACTATATCAAAGATATAGTTTAACTCACCTGATAGTTAGGCGCTTCTTTAGTAATCGTTACATCATGCACATGACTTTCTCTCATACCTGCACTAGTCACACGCACAAATTGAGCCTTTTCATGCATTACATCAATACTTTGACTACCTGTATAACCCATACTAGATTTAATGCCGCCTAATAATTGATGAATAATTGCCAGCATACTTCCTTTGTATGGAACACGACCTTCGATACCTTCAGGCACTAGCTTTTCTACACTATCTTCTTCTTGAAAGTAGCGGTCACTAGAGCCTTGTTGTTGAGACATTGCACCTAATGAACCCATACCTCGATATGACTTATACGATCGCCCTTGAAATAATTCAACTTCACCTGGAGCTTCTTCAGTCCCTGCAAACAAACCACCTAACATAATGGCAGAAGCTCCTGCTGCTAAAGCTTTAGCAACATCACCTGAATACCTTACGCCACCATCAGCGATAAGAGGAACACCAGTCCCTTTTAATGCATCAGCAACATTACTAACTGCTGTAATCTGAGGCACACCCACACCAGCAACAATACGTGTAGTACAAATTGAACCAGGACCAATACCGACTTTAACTCCATCAGCACCCGCCTCAACTAATGCTAAAGCCGCTTCAGCTGTTGCAATATTTCCACCAATAACCTGAACTTCAGGGTAATTAGTTTTAACCCAACGCACTCTATCTAAAACGCCTTGCGAATGACCATGAGCGGTATCAACAATAATGACATCAACACCCGCTTTAACCAATGCCTCGACACGCTCTTCTGTTCCATGTCCTGTTCCTACAGCAGCACCAACTCTTAACCTTTCCTGCTCATCTTTACATGCATGAGGATAGTCTTTAGCTTTTTGAATATCTTTAACTGTAATCATTCCACATAAATGATACTCATCATTTACAACCAATATTTTTTCGATTCTATGCTTATGTAACAAAGCCATTGCAGCTTTATGATCAGTTGATTGATTAACCGTAATTAATCTCTCTTTTGGCGTCATAACTGTGGTTACTTTTTCATCTAACCTTGTTTCAAAGCGTAAATCACGACTTGTAACAATTCCGACCAAATCTTCACCATCAACAACTGGTACACCAGAAATATTCTCAGCTTTGGTCAATTCCATTACTTCTCTAACTGTTACATTAGGAGAGACAGTAATTGGATCTTTAATAATGCCGCTTTCATATTTCTTAACATGCATCACTTCCAACGCTTGCTCTTCTACAGTCATATTCTTATGAATAATGCCGATTCCCCCTTCTTGCGCAATTGCAATTGCAAGCCTTGCTTCTGTCACAGTATCCATTGCAGCCGAAACCAAGGGAATATTAAGCGATATATCACGCGTTAATTTTGTTTTTAATTCCACTTCCCTTGGCAATACTGTTGAATGTGCGGGTACTAACAACACATCGTCAAATGTGAGAGCTTCCTGAATAATTTGCATAACTCAACCTACCAAAAACCTTAAATTAACCGATCATTATATCCTTATTTAATCATTATATGTAAACAAATAACCCCAACTTTTTCATTTGAGCACTAAAATAGTAATTTCAGTACAAAATCAAAACGTGGACTCATAATCTCCAATTAGAGATCTAAAAACATCAAAAAATGTCAATATTCTTTACAAAACAAGTTTTATTTTTTAGATACAAAAAAACAATACCTTTAAGTTCAAACAGATAAGATAGGTGGCATGGGTTGTGCATTACGAATGCAAGTCGGGATTATTTTCCGAACAACTATTTTTTTAAAATCATTTATTTAAGGGGAACAAATGAAAAAGACTACATTGATACTTGCATCAGTCTTAGCACTTAGCTCAACATCTATTTTTGCTAAATCAGAAAAAAACTGCAAAGACCTACCAAACCACGCAGCTTTACAGGCCGCATTAAATTCTGCCGTAGACACTGAAACATCAGGCCTTGATAACGACATGTGGGCTACATTAGTTAATCGTGACGGCGTTATCTGTGCAGTTGCCTTTTCTGGCGAAGACAGGGGAGACCAATGGCCTGGAAGTCGAGCTATCTCAGCTCAAAAAGCAAATACTGCGAATGCTTTCAGTCTACCTAATGGACTTTCTCTATCAACAGCTAACTTATACTCTGCCGTACAAGCAGGCGGCGCCTTCTTTGGCCTACAACATAGCAACCCTGTTGACCCAACTGTAGCATACAAAGGACCTGCTAAAAAATTTGGCACACAAAGCGACCCTATGGTTGGAAAAAAAATGGGTGGTGTTAATGTATTTGGCGGAGGAACCGCTCTATACAATGAGGCCCAGGAGATTATAGGTGCACTTGGTGTAAGCGGCGATACGTCATGTGCAGATCACTTTGTTGCTTGGCGCACAAGAAACAACCTAGCCTTAGATTATGTCCCAGCAGGTGTAGCCGTAAATGGAGACGACAATATTATTTTCGATATTGCTAACAACGTAAGCGCAAACGGCTTTGGCCACCCAACTTGTATTAACACAGGTGATGAAACAGCTCTACCAGCTATTTCGACTCCTTAGTCTATTAAAATACCTTTCAAAGCCGTTCTATCAATTTAGAACGGCCTTTTCTGCGCTATCTAAAAGGAATCTGATTAAATTAGCTATAATTTAACGCAGAAAAACTATCATTTTTCACGAAGTGAGAAGCAACAATCATTCTATTGCACCGATCTTCGTGGAAAATATCAACAATCCAGCAAGTTAAAAACAATTTGACCTGCCCCCCCCCTTAACAAATCCTCCACCCTTTTTCTCCTCACTCACAATAAACCTACCAACCAAAAGAATATCTACCTCACAATTCTCCCAAATTCAGCATACATTAAGAAAAACTCTGTACTATTATGAACAGATATTTACTAAAGGAGAATTCATATGAAAAAAATTACCAGTTTAATTTTAGCTGCCACATTAACAACTGGCTGTGCAATTGACCCCTATACAGGCGAAGAAAAAGTATCAAACACAGCCTGGGGCACTGGAGCTGGAGCTGCTGTTGGCGCAGGGATTGGGGCGCTGGCTGGTGGCGGGAAAGGTGCTTTAATTGGCGCGGGCGCGGGTGCTGCTGTCGGAGCGGGTGCGGGGTATTATATGGATACGCAAGAAGCCAAATTACGTGCTCGCCTTGAAGGCACTGGAGTCAGAGTTCAAAGACAAGGGGATAACCTCAAACTCATTATGCCTGGCAACATCACCTTTGCAACCAATTCTGCGGATGTTAATGGCAACTTCTTTCCGATTTTAGATTCTGTTAGTCTCATTCTTAAAGAATTCGATAAAACCAGTATTAATATTTCTGGCTATACCGATTCTTCAGGTAGCGATTCTCATAATCAATTATTGTCAGAAAATAGAGCAGACAGTGTTGCCAGCTACGTTGTTCAATCTGGCGTTAATCATGGCCGCATTCAATCAAGAGGTTTTGGAGAACGCTACCCTGTTGCATCTAACGACACCGCATTTGGCCGCACACAAAATCGTCGAGTAGAGATTAGTATTCGTCCAAAATAATACTAAATTTATTAGTTGGAAGTGAAGCTTTAGCTTCGCCTGATTCGGGCGAGACTAAAGTCTCACTTCCTAAATCAATAGTATTAATAATTAAGTTACCCCAAGCGTAAAACACCTTCCACCTCATCTAATTTAAAGCTATCGCAGGCAGCACAAAAGGCTCTAAGCGTGTTAATAAATTGATTTTTTTCTGTTCTTGAAAAGTTTTTATTATTTGATAGGCTTTATTAATATCCTCTGATTTCACACCCTTAACTGAAGCCACTTTTTTATCCCCTGTTAAACTAAAAAGAGCTTGACGGTAATGCTCTCTAGTATCGACCTTGTCATTAAAAGGCACATGCTCATTTATCATTTCTAATATAATCAAACCTAACATATGAGCAGTCCAGGCTGAGCTATCTTTTTGCCATTCAGAATCGTAGATTCCCCAAAGTAAATTGTAACTATTATACAATCGCTTGATTTGTCTCGGGTTACGCAGATTAAATGAGATTAAGTTATGATAAAACTGTATTTTTTGTAGCTCTCCAAAACCTGACACTTCCTTAACATTGCCCCCTTCAGGATTTTTATCACCTCGATTGGCTTTAAATACTGCCTGAATATCAATACGGTTAATATCATCCAAAATATCCTGAAATGATTCCCTTGGCTTTTCCTCCCCGCCTTCTTCATTAACCCCTTCTTCAACATCAACCCCCTCAGTATCTTCTGTTTGCTCAGAAACGGACGGTTGCGGTTCTAGCTCCTGCTTAATTTTATTTACAAATTCGGCATCATCCCAAATATTAGCTAAATATCTAGCGACCGATAAATCATCTGGGGCTGATAAGCGAATCGGCAAATGTATCACTTTGGCCAAATAATCACGGGCAATACTCATCGGATCTCGCTGGTGATATTTTGATAGTTTTTCGTAATGACAAGCTAATGCAGGTAAGGCAATACGCTGATCCATTGCAATAATAACGGTTACCCAAGGTATATCTAACACTAAGCGTACAGCCTCAAAGGTTTTAACAATGCCTTCTACACCACAGCGATCTAAATCATCAACAAAAAACACCAACTCTCTTTCTATCTCTTTACCCTTCTTTCCTAAGCAAATTTCACATAAAGCTTTTATATGCTTACTCATTTCAGGAATTGTTCCAAGATGCTTTTGATAACTGGGTAACTGAATATAAGTCTTTAATTCCTTGGCAAAAGGTTCTGATATCACTGTTCTTAATTGTTTGAACACAACATATCCTGCCGCTAGAATTCCAGCACCAGCAATGGGCAATTGCGAACCAATAGAATCCTTTAAAGTCATAATATAAATAACTATAGGAGTCGATAAACTTATCAATAGAATCGCTAAAATTCTCTTTCCATGAAGCTTAACTGCAAACTTCCACTTTACATAAAATTTATGCCATACCTGTTTATACCATGGCCATTGCTTTTGGGCAGGAAGCGCCGTTAAAACAGAAATAAGCTCATGCGCAATACCCGCTTGAAGATTAGCGGTATGCTCATATTTCCAGGCATTAAATTCAGCAAAGAAATATTCTTTATGTTCAACTGCATCTAGCTTTACTCGTAATTGTTCGATAACCGATGACTTTCCGATTCCCCAGTCTCCCAATAAACCAATAGTTAAATGATCTTTATCATTTTTTTGTGATAATCGAGGGATAAGAGCATTGACTAGCTGATCACGGTCTAGACAATCAATTGATGCAGGGAAATCTTGTTGGTTTTTATTATCAGCAATTTCTCTAATGGTTGACTCAATCTCACCTCCATCCCAAGTTCCATTAAAAATAGCATCATAGTCTTGTAATATTTGAGAAAGGAATTTAATTTCTTGTTCGTTTTCTTTATTGGAATGGTTTTTTATCCATTCTGATAAAAAGCTTTGCCAATTAAAATCTAAAATATGTTGAGGGGGATTATTATTTGGCCACAAAGGGAGCTGGTAAATTTCTTGCACCGAAAACCTAGGGTTTTTAAACAAATCCAAGTCAAATTTAGCATAGGCAGCAGCATTGCCTATACTATTAGTAGAGAAAAGATCCTCATTTGAGGCATAGGCAGCATTAACGGCCGCCCCTACAACCTTGGCATTAATGTCACCGTAGTTCGCATAGGCAGCGTTGGCGGCACCACTTGCAGCAACTCTGACAGCAGACATAGCGACAGCCTTAGCATTCCCCCTTATTCCACCTTCCCAAGCAAAAATTAATGCTCGCCAAGTCCTGCCCAGCCTTTCAACTTTTCCAGGCCCCTCCTTAAATGTCTTCGACTCATCCAAACTTGATAAATAAAAAGGGAAGACTCTAAACCCATTTCGAGCAGCAAATAAATTCACTTTTTTTCGCCCAAATTCAGGATCAGAATCCATGACCTCTAATAACTGCTTTTCTATTTCCTCTTGAAAGGATAATTTCTCACTCTTTCCCTTATATTTCTTTTCAGTCTGCTTCTGCTTTTTTTCCATCACTATCCTTAATAGCAAAATACTTTTTAAAAGTCAGCTAGATTTTATCTACACCTTAACTCAGTCTATCATTAGTTTACTGTCCTCAACAATTAACAGACTAAGCTTTATAGGTAGGGGGGACCTATAGGTCGCGACCGAAACAAATTACAATTCAAGATCATGGCTGTTAACAAACCATAGATTGCTCGTTGGTTTCATTATGTTTCTCAAAGCTGTTGACAGCAGAGATGCTGTCGCCAAGACTACATGGATGTATTTACGTCGTGCACTGAGGGACATAATGGAGCCAACCTGTGGTGAGTGGTGAGTGGTGAGTGGTGAGTATATAGCCATGTTCAAGATTAAGAGCATTCGCGGCCAGAGGCCCCTCCTACCTTTTTTAGATACTTTTTATAATTCCGTCTAAACTGTGCCTTATTCAAAGTCCTGTTTATTTATTTGACTCACTTTAATTGACTATTATGACTAAACAAATAACACAAATTGGAAAACCTGCTCCTGCATTACAGCTTTCTGACTGGGTACAAGGTGAAGCCACTCCATTAGAACAGCTATTAGGCCAAGTAATTTTAATTGAAGTTTTTCAACTTAATTGCCCAGGCTGCTTTATACACAGCCTACCTCAGGCCATTGATCTGCATCAACGCTATAAAGACAAAGGCTTATCTGTTATTGCTGTCGCGACCGCTTTTGAAGATTTTGAGCTTAATTCACTGGAAAACCTTAAATTACTGCTTAATGAAAATATTGTTATTGGAGAGACCAAACGCACTTTAGAAGAAAACAAGCGTTTAATTGATGACCGACTGGCTTATCATATCCCCTTTCCTGTAGCGTTGGACAAGCTAACTAAACAGGAGGGAGAAACATCTGAAAATGACATTGCAGCCTTTATTAAGCAATATATCCCGCAATTTTCTGATCATAATGAAGCGGAAAAAATTCAGCTTAAGAGCAAAGTATTAGATTATTTAAATGCACGTTTTTATACGGCAGAAACATTTAAACAATATAATCTACAAGGTACACCGTCTCATATTGTTATTGATAAAAATGGGATTTTAAAGGCCTGCGAATTTGGTCAATTTCATGACCTAGAGTGGCTAATCACTTCATTATTAGCTGAATAATACCGATCATAGCAAAATCATTTTAAATGCTATTAAAAACAGTACGATTGAGAAATATCTTTTTAATTGTTTTGCGGGTAATTTATTAGCCAGTTTTGCGCCTATCGGTGCTGTAAGCGTACTACATATTATTATTCCTGCTAATGCAGGTAAATAAATATATCCAAAACCCCATTCAGGTAATAAATCTACTTTCCAGCCCAACACTATATAAGACACTGTGCTTGAAACCGCAATGGGAAAACCACACACACTTGAAACTGCTACTGCATTTTTCATCGCCAATTTTCTTGATAATAAATAAGGGACGGTTAAAGTTCCACCGCCTATTCCTAAAATAGAAGATAAAAAACCAATACCCGGCCCCACTAAATAATCAACTTTATTGTTTATTTTTCTGACTGTTTTGTTATTAATTTTTTGTGGCCAAGCCATTTTAAGACTGACATAAAACAGGTAAGTGACAAAAAAATATTTTAAAATATCAGCCGCAATATAATCTGCAACAACCGCCCCTAAAGCAGCCCCTAACAAAATACCTGGGCTAAGCCTTATAACATTCGCCCATTTAATCGCTCCCAATTTGTGATGCGCTAATATTGAGGCAACTGAAGTAAAGACAATGGTTGATAATGAGGTGGCCACCGCCATAATCATAATCAAATCGGTTAGAAAGCCATACGAAGAAAACATCCAAACCAGCACAGGCACAATGACCACCCCTCCACCTAAACCAAATAAGCCTGCCAATAAACCGGCAATAAGGCCTAAAAGCATACTTAATAAAAATAATTCGGTCATTGTTTTCCCCTGTTGAACCCAAATAAATCAGTTGAGCACGGACTTTGTGGAACATCTGGGCGAAAAAGGCAAAGAATAGCTCAAAAATAATAGCCATAGTCCTTATTGAGAGCTATTCTGCCGAATTTTTCGTTCAGGTTTTTCACAAAACCGTGAAGCGATCAACAGCCACCCATTTGATTAATAGCAAAAATTTGGATTTAACTTATAATTTTACATTTTAAAATTAAACTTAGCGTTCAACTGATTTATTTAGGTTAGAATCTTATTCTAATAATTTAAACGTGATTTGCAATGAAAACATTATTAGTTGGCGGTGCAGTAAGAGACAGCTTATTAAACTATCCCGTGATAGAAAAAGACTGGGTTGTGATTGGTGAAACACCTGAATCCATGATTGAGCAGGGCTTCCAGCCTGTCGGAAAAGATTTCCCTGTTTTTTTACACCCAAAAACCCATGATGAATATGCTCTTGCCCGAACTGAACGTAAATCAGCACCTGGTTATAAAGGCTTTATTGTTCACTCATCACCAGAAATTACTTTAGAAGAAGACCTTATTCGTAGAGATTTAACCATTAATGCCATGGCTATGGATGAGCAAGGCATTATTATCGACCCCTATAATGGCCAACAAGATCTTGAACAACGCATTTTTCGCCACGTTTCCCCTGCATTTTGTGAAGACCCTGTTAGAATTTTACGCATTGCTCGCTTTGCTGCACGTTATTCTCACCTCGGCTTTACGGTGGCAGATGAAACGCTAAGCCTAATGAAACAAATGGTCGCTAAAGGTGAAACTGATTATTTAGTGGCTGAACGCGTTTGGGCTGAACTAGTCAAAGCGCTCACTGAAAAAACACCGTCTGCATTTTTTCACACCCTTAAAGAGTGCAACGCTTTACAATCAATTTTCCCTGAAATTGACCAACTTTTTGGCGTCCCGCAACCTGAAAAATATCACCCTGAAATTGACACGGGTATTCATAGCTTACTTAGCCTAGAACAAGCCTGTTTATTAAGTCCCAAACCTGAAGTACGCTTGGCAGCACTATTACATGACTTAGGCAAAGCAGTAACTGATAAAAGTAAATGGCCTAGTCATCACGGCCATGAACAGAAAGGAATTCCCATTTTGGAACAGTTTTGCCAGCGATTGCGAATACCTAAAACCTTTAAGTCACTTGCTCTTTTAGTAATGACTTACCACACACATTCACATCGCTGTTTTGAGTTAAAAACAACGACCCTGACCGATATGCTTAACTCTTTAAGCGCTTTTAAAGCAGAAAATACAACCTTAAAAGATTTTACTCTTGCTTGTGAGGCTGACAGTAAAGGGCGAACAGGGTTAGAATTAAACCCTTATCCTCAGGCTCAATATTTACTTTCTGCTGCTGAAGCTGCGCGGCAAATAGATACATCAGAAGTCTTCAATAGAGGATTAAAAGGCCCTAAAATAGGCGAAGCTATCCGTAGATTAAGAATCAATGCTATCAATCAATATATTAATTCTTTATAAGGACGGTGAAATAAATAAGCGTTGAATATTATCAACAACAGTCTTATAGTTAGTTTTCCTTATTTACCTTAAAAAAACATACACAATGCCATCATTTGATATTGTTTCTGAATATGACGCTCACGAAGCTCGTAACGCTGTTGACCAAGCCAACAAAGAAGTGAGCACTCGCTTTGACTTTAAAGGCTCAAATGCTGAGTTTGAATTACAAGAAAATAGCATTTTAATGAAAGCCGAATCTACTTTTCAGTTACAACAAATGCTTCCTATGATTTTTTCAAAAATGACTAAGCGTGGAATTGATATTGCTTGCATGGAAACGGGAAAAATAACAGATACAGGGAAAAATGCGCAACAACCGATTACTTTAAACCAAGGCATTGAAACAGCTATCGCTAAAAAAATCGTTAAGTTAATTAAAGATAAAAAGCTTAAAGTACAAACTGCAATTCAGGGTGAAAAATTACGCGTGACAGGTAAAAAAAGGGATGATTTACAGCAAGTGATTGCTATGCTTAAATCTGAAGACTCTATTGAACTGCCTTTACAGTTTGAGAATTTCAGGGACTAATGCTTACTTGATTACTTGTAAGACCCCACTATCTTGTAATATTAAAAACCAAACTAAATGCTGTAGGAGCGTCCGCCCTCGGCGCGAATAAAACATGCTTTTTACTTTTAATTTATTAAAATAATCGCGCCGAGGGCGGACGCTCCTACAAAAGCACATCCTTTTATGTTTTATATTTCTTCCAGATAAAATAACCCAAGATTAATGCTGACAACCAAACGGCAACCAGGTAGCCTACGACACCATCATAATAAGCGCTGACAAGGTAATAATATTCTGAATTCGGGTTAGTATTAAAATAGTCTTTACCTAGCTTGATCTGCCATACCCACGCGGCATGACAGCCAATACAAATACCAATACCATTTGTTATCTGCGTTCTAACGGTTGCCAAAAAAATACCTACCACTAATAAAGCAATAAATGCCGACAGAATATCAGGGTTTAATATATTGGAAAAAGCGTCTCCCATAAGCTGGAAACCACTCAGAATAGTTAACTCATCATAAGGGATATTTATTTTTGTTTTTACAAAATGAAAAGCGGAATAATAACTGGCACTTATTAAAACAGCAAAGCCAACAGCCATTTTTTTTCTTAGCCCTGCTAATAAAATACCACTAAAAATAGGCTCCTCTCCTACTGAAATCAAAGTTGCTAACAATAAGGCTAGTGATGTTCGTTTAACAATTGCCCCCATCGTCCACTCTCTTGTTTGATCAATCACACTGATATCTAAACAATATAAAACAATCATTACAGGCATCAAAGAAAATAAACCTAACACGAGCCCATGCATTATTTGCTTAAAAAATAATGCTCGCCTTGCAAAACCAATATCAGCCCAACTCAGCTTTAAATAATGACGTAAGGGAAAAATACTGAATAACAAAAAAATCTGTGCCGCCTTACTCACTAACTTACGCATTGATAATACATCACCCATGGTCATTAATATGATGTAACTCACTAATGAGGCGAGTGCGGCAAAAAATAGCAGAATTAACAAAGGAACTAAAGCATAATATATTTTCTTTATCCAATCTTGCCTTTCTAAAATTTCATACATTAAATAAAATCTCCCCATAACATCTGCACAGCTGACAATGCGGCTAATGCCGCTGTTTCTGTTCTTAATACTCTGGCACCTAATCGCACCGGAATAAAACCAGCATCAACAGCAAGTTGTCTTTCTGTATCACTAAACCCTCCTTCTGGCCCTGTTAATAAAGTAACCGCTTGATTTTCAGGTTGCAAATTAGCCAACGATTTTTCAGCATAAGGGTCTAAAAATAACTTCAAGTCATTCTGGTTTTTGACCCAATCATCCATTGTTGTTATTTCATTAAAAACGGGCAATATTGTTCTACCACTTTGCTCCGTTGCATGCTGAGCAATATTTTTCCAATGTTGTAATCGCTGCTGTTTTTTATCCGCCTTAAACTTAACAACACAACGCTCTGTAATTAAAGGTGTTATATCATTAACCCCTAGCTCTACAGCCTTTTGTACTGCCCAGTCCATTCTATCCCCTCGCGATATCCCCATACCTATGGTTACTTTCAATGGGGATTCAACCGTTCGACTACTCTCTTCGCCAATTAATATCACAACTCGTTTACGACTTACCTCTTTTATCAGACATAAATACTCCCCACCCAATCCATTGAACAAGGTAATTTGCTGATCCTTTATTAGCCGCAACACTGTTCGCACATAATGTGCATTCTCTGTCTGCAACTCAATCTGCTGGCCTTTATTTAAGGTATCTGGCGTATAAAGTCTGGAAATTCGCATAATCTATTTTATAAAATTTTGACATAAAAAAAGGGGCTATCAGCCCCTTTCTCTCACATTATTGCTTATTAAAACTTAATAACGATAATGATTTGGTTTATATGGACCTTCAACAGGAACATTTATATATTTAGCTTGCTCTGCTGTCAACTCAGTTAAGTTAACACCTATTTGCTCTAAATGAGATCTTGCAACTTTCTCATCTAATTTTTTAGGCAAAATATAAACATCATTTTTATAATCAGCAGCATTTTCCCATAATTCCATTTGAGCTAAGACTTGATTACAGAATGAGTTAGACATGACAAAACTAGGATGCCCTGTTGCACAACCTAAGTTAACTAAACGCCCTTCTGCCAAGATAATTAAACGCTTACCATCTGGAAAGATAACATGATCTACTTGAGGCTTAATATTCTCCCAAGTATATTTACGTAAAGAAGCAATTTCAATTTCTGAATCAAAATGACCAATATTACATACGATAGCGTTATTTTTCATCGCTGCCATATGATCATGGTTAATAATATTAAAATTACCTGTTGCCGTTACAAAAATATTAGCTAAAGGCGCAGCTTCTTCCATAGTCACAACGCGAAAACCTTCCATAGATGCTTGTAAAGCACAAATAGGATCAATTTCAGTTACCCAAACTGTCGCACCTAATCCACGTAATGACTGCGCGCAACCTTTACCTACATCACCATAACCACCAACAACTGCAATTTTACCTGCAATCATCACATCAGTTGCTCGCTTAATACCGTCAACTAATGACTCACGACAACCATATAAATTATCAAATTTAGATTTAGTCACAGAATCATTTACATTAAATGCAGGTACTTTTAATGATCCCTTAGCAACCATTTCATATAAACGCAAAACACCTGTTGTAGTTTCTTCAGATAACCCTTTTACATCAGCCATTAATTCTGGAAATTTATCATGCATCATAACGGTTAAATCGCCACCATCATCCAGAATCATATTTGGACGCCAGCCATCAGGACCAATAATTGTTTGTTCAATACACCACTCAGCTTCTTCTTCTGTCTCACCTTTCCAGGCAAATACCGGAATACCCGCTTCTGCCATCGCTGCTGCTGCATGATCTTGAGTAGAAAAGATATTACAAGACGACCATCTAACTTCAGCACCTAATGCTGTTAAAGTTTCGATTAATACCGCTGTTTGAATAGTCATATGTAAACAACCAGCAATTCTCGCACCTTTTAAAGGTTGCTTAGCACCAAACTCTTCACGTAACGACATTAAACCAGGCATTTCTGTTTCAGCAATCGCTGTTTCTTTACGGCCCCATTCAGCCAATGCCATATCGGCTACTTTATAATCTTGCGAACTCATATTTTTTCCAATTTCTAAAAGGTGATAATTAATCTAATTATTAAAGATTAGCAGCATTTTTTAATGCTTCAACTTTATCTGTTTTTTCCCAAGTAAATGAATCCTCAGTTCGGCCAAAATGTCCATAAGCCGCTGTTTTACGATAAATAGGTCTTAATAAATCTAATTGAGCAATCAAACCTTTAGGTCTTAAGTCGAAATGCTCACGTACAATCGCTTCAAGCTTATCTTCAGCAATCGTTCCTGTACCAAAAGTTTCAATCGCAACAGATGTTGGCTCTGCCACACCAATAGCATAAGACACTTGCACTTCACAACGATCGGCTAGCCCGGCTGCAACGATATTTTTAGCAACATATCTCGCCATATAGGCTGCTGATCTATCAACTTTTGAAGGATCTTTTCCAGAAAAAGCACCACCACCATGTCTAGCCATACCACCGTATGTATCAACAATAATTTTACGGCCTGTTAAACCACAATCACCGACTGGGCCACCAATAATGAACTGACCTGTTGGATTGATAAAATACTTAGTATCAGCATGCAACCATTCTTTAGGTAACGTTGGTATGATAATTTCGTCCATTACTGCTTCTTGTAGCTCTTTTCCACCAATATCTGGCGAATGCTGAGTCGATAAAACAACAGCATCAATAGCAACAGGCTTATGATTTTCATAACGGAATGTTATCTGGCTTTTTGCATCAGGACGCAACCAAGACAGTGTTTTATTTTTACGAATCTGCGCATGTCTCTCAACTAATCTATGAGAAAACGTAATCGGCGCAGGCATTAATACATCTGTTTCATTACTTGCGTAACCAAACATCAAGCCTTGGTCTCCTGCACCCTGCTCATGATCTTTACTATCATCAACACCCATGGCAATATCAGATGACTGTTTACCAATTGCATTTAATACGGCACAAGTTTTACCATCAAAACCGACTTCGCCATTGTCATAGCCTATTTCACAGACTACATCTCTAACCAACTCTTCAGTATCAACCCAAGCATTAGTTGTGATTTCTCCAGCAAGGATTACCATGCCTGTTTTCACCATCGTTTCACAAGCTACTCGTGAATTAGGGTCTTGCGCTAGCAATGCATCAACAACGGCATCAGAAATTTGATCGGCTACTTTATCTGGATGACCTTCTGATACAGACTCGGATGTAAAAATAAAATTATCACTCACTATGATTTCCTCATGGCTTAATACTCAATATTCCAAACAATGATGTTAATTACTTTTAACGCCACTGCACTTGTTTCATAAAAGCAAAAAGGCCGCAGACGCGACCTTTTAGATATATGGTGGGCCCTCCCAGACTCGAACTGGGGACCTGCCGATTATGAGTCGGATGCTCTAACCAACTGAGCTAAGGGCCCGAAAATTATTTAATTTTCACCATCAAGAAAACAACGTAATTGCTCTGATCTTGAGGGATGTCTTAATTTTCGTAAAGCTTTGGCTTCAATTTGACGAATTCTCTCACGAGTTACATCAAACTGCTTACCTACTTCTTCTAATGTATGGTCAGTATTCATATTAATACCAAAACGCATACGTAAAACTTTTGCTTCTCTTGCTGTTAAGCCACTCAATACATTCTGAGTCGACTCACAAAGACCGGCTATTGTAGCAGATTCGACAGGAGAAAGAACCTTCCCATCTTCAATAAAATCACCTAAATGTGAATCTTCATCATCACCTATTGGTGTTTCCATAGAAATAGGTTCTTTAGCAATTTTCAACACCTTTCGCACCTTATCTTCAGGCATTTCCATGCGCTCTGATAATTCTTCGGGCGTTGCTTCTCTACCTTTTTCTTGCAAAATTTGTCTTGAAACACGATTAAGCTTATTAATCGTTTCAATCATATGTACAGGAATACGAATTGTTCTTGCTTGGTCAGCAATAGAACGCGTAATGGCCTGTCTTATCCACCAAGTTGCATAAGTTGAAAATTTATAACCACGACGATATTCAAATTTATCAACTGCTTTCATCAAGCCAATATTGCCTTCTTGGATTAAATCTAAAAACTGCAATCCCCGATTGGTATATTTTTTTGCAATAGAAATAACCAGTCTTAAATTAGCCTCAATCATTTCCTTTTTAGCTCTTCGTGCTTTTGCCTCACCTACTGATAAACGACGATGAATATCCTTTAAACCACCAATAACCAATCCTTGAGTTTTTTCTATAACACCCAATTCCTTTTGAGCCTTCCTAATTTCATCTTCATGATTCTTTAGCACCGCAGAAAAAGCATGTCCGTCCAAGTATTGACCAAGCCATTTAGTATCCGATTCGTTTGAAACAAAACTACCAATAAACTCTTTACGAGGCATTTTTGCTTTTCTAACACAAATATCTAAAATGATTTTTTCTTTACTTCTGACATCTACCAGCACAGGCTTAAACATCGCAAGCATTTTCTTCAAATAAGGAGGCGTCCATTTGAATTCAGTAAAAACGAGCGCCAGCTCATCTAAAGCTTTTTCTGACTTTTCTGCGTTATATCCTTCTTTGGCGACTATATTTGAAGATATTTCTAATGCTTTTTTAAGTTCATCAACTTTAACTTTGACTTCTTCATAGGTAATACCTTTTACCTCTTCCTCGTCATCATCGCTTGCTGCAGCTACTCCACCCGCTGTTTTTGGATCAAATTCAGGCTCATTTAGATCAATTAAATCTAAAACTAAATCGTTCAACCTAACAGTAGATTCCTCATCAACAATCGATTCAAAAGAAACGATAAATGATTCCACCACACCTTTTGAACGAGCGAGTGCTTGAATAATATGTCGCTGGCCCAACTCTATTCTTTTTGCTATTTTTAATTCTTCTTGACGCGTCAGCAATTCAACAGACCCCATTTCGCGCATATACATCCGCACGGGATCGGTAGTTCGGCCAAACTCGCTATCAACTGATGCTAGAGCGGCTACTTCTGCTGCAGCCTCATCATCATCAGAAGTTACTGCGGTATCCGATGTCAATAATGAATCTGCATCGGGTGCAACTTCATGCACCTGAATACCCATATCAGAAATCATACCAATGATATCTTCAATTTGTTCAGGGTCAACAATATCACTAGGCAAATGGTCATTAACTTCCGCGTAAGTCAAATACCCTTGCGCCTTACCTTTCGCTATTAATTGTTTAATTTGAGATTGTTGTTGTTCTTGATTCATTCTACGCCCACAAAATACATTAGACAGCCATTCCAATCGAACAGGCAATCATATCACAAAATAACCCATTCAGCTAGACTATATCTTTTTAACTAATAACTGCCCCAGCAAAACTCTTTCACTAGAACTCAAGCCCGACTCACTCTCTTTACTCAGCAAAGCATTCAGTCGCTCCTCATCTATCTGTTGCAACATCTGATCAACCACGCCCAAAAACTCAGCCTCCACGCCATTATTGAGAATAAAAAAATCCCAGTTTATAAGTGTATTTACAACCTTCTCACTTGGCTTGCCCCTAAAAAACTCCACCAATACAGCTGAATTACTAGGTTTAATCTCATCAATTGCTTGCAAAACCTCTTTAAGTACATCCAAGCCAGGAAAATCCATCCCAGATAAATCCAACGCCCTCTGCTCAAAAACATCAATCAACTGAGGGGTTTGCAATAAATGAGCAATCACAGCACGCACAGGAGAACTCTTAGCTTTCTCTTTATTTACAAAAGACTCTTTCCTGCCTCCCAAGCTACCACTAAGCATAGCAGGGTTTTTCAAAACTTCAGGCACGTCAGAAGAGGACTCCTCACCCAACCGTCTAAACATCATCTCTCGAAAAAAACCTGCCGGAATTTTTTCCACATAGGGCTTTGCTTTCGCCATCAACACTGCTCGACCCTCAACTGTCATCAAATCTATAGAACTACTTACATAATCAAAAAAATAATCAGACAAAGCCTGAGCACCCTCAACATTATGCTCAAACCCTTCAATACCAGCCTCCCTAACCAAAGAATCAGGATCTTGCCCTTCAGGCAGTAACATAACCTTCACCAGCCGCCCATCCTTAAGACAAGGAAAGACCTCTTGAACAGCCTTCCAAGCCGCTTTCCGCCCAGCCTCATCTCCATCAAAACAAAAAACTATTTCAGAAGTAAACCGAAACAACAAATCCAGATGAATTTTTGAAGTCGCCGTCCCTAGAGCTGCAACAGAATAAGACACGCCAAACTGAGCAAGCGCAAGAACATCCATATACCCCTCTACCACTAGAACTCGCTTTGGCTTAGAGTTTTTTTGCAAAAGCTCACTTAAACCATACAACTCTCTACCCTTTGAAAAGACACCTGTTTCAGGCGAATTTAAATATTTAGGTAAAGTATCATCTAAAACTCGCGCACCAAAACCAATAATTCTTCTTCTCTTATCCCTAATTGGAAACATCAATCGACCTCTAAAACGGTCATAGACACCCCCACCCTCCTTACTAACTAATAACCCTGCATCCATCAACACCTTATTATCAAACTTTGAAGCCAAGGCATCCCATTCCTTAGGCGCATACCCTAAAGAAAACTCTCTTGCAATATCGCCACTTATATCACGCCGCTTAAGATACTCAACCGCAAGCCTTCCCTCAGAAGCACCTCTTAACTGTTCGACATAAAAAATTGCAACTTGCTCAAGAATTGAATATACCGCGCTAAAATCTTGTTTCTGCTGCCGATACTCCAACGCCTCTCGCGGAACATCAACACCAACAAATCCAGCAAGATCCTCAATAGCTTCAACAAAATCCAAGTGACTAAATGCCATCAAAAAACTAATGGCATTACCACCCGCACCACAACCAAAACAGTGATAAAACTGTTTTTTGCGATTGACAGAGAAACTAGGGGTTTTTTCAGAATGAAAAGGGCAACGAGCAACGTAACTGCTCCCAGCCTTTTTTAAAGGGACATGCGAATCGACCAGATCAACGATATCGACCCGCACCAATAGATCATCAATAAATTCACGCGGAATTCTGCCAGACATATATCCAGCTCCGCTATTCAGCTTTAATCACTTAAGCGCCAAGCTTAGCCTTAATCACCGAACTTACAACAGACATATCTGCACGTCCTAGCATTTGAGGTCGCAATATACCCATTACCTTCCCCATATCCTTAATAGACTCAGCAGATGAATCAGATACAGCTTTTACAACCATTTCTTCAATTTCTTCTGCTGAAAGTGCTTTCGGTAAGAAATCTTGAATAACCAAAACTTCCACTTCTTCAATCTCAGTTAAATCAGACCTTCCAGCCTCATTAAACTGTTTAATTGACTCACGTCTTTGTTTTAACATTTTATCTAGCGTAACGACAATTCGCTCATCATCAAGCTCAATACGTTCGTCAACTTCAATCTGCTTAATAGCAGCTAAAATCATACGAATTATTTTTAAACGCTCCTTGTCTTTGGCCCTCATAGCCACTTTCATATCGTCCTTGATACGACCCTTTAATGAACTCATAACAAGCCTTTATTAAAGTTGTGGGCGTCCGCGACGTAGATTTTTTAATGCATAACGCTCACGAGCCAATTTTTTCAAATGACGCTTAACTGCTGCTGCACCTTTACGTTTACGCTCTGCAGTTGGTTTTTCATAAAATTCACGACGACGAACTTCTGATAAAACACCTGCTTTTTCACATGAACGCTTAAAACGACGAATTGCGATATCAAATGGCTCGTTTTCTCTTACTTTTACTGATGGCATTATAATGACCTGATTATGTTAAAATATGTTTTTGAGTCATGTGGCATTTACTTTTCCCCACATAAGACCCTAAAGAACTCTCAATTATACTCATAAATTTGATTTAATCAAAAAACAATGTACATTTTAGGCATAGAATCTTCCTGCGATGAAACTGGAGTCGCTATTTATCACTCAACTAAAGGCTTGATTCATCATAATCTTTATAGTCAAATTGAGATGCATAATGAATACGGCGGCGTGGTACCAGAACTCGCATCACGCGATCATATTCGTAAACTAGTTCCATTAATCAAACAAACACTTAAAGAAAGCAAGCTTAAACAATCAGATATTGATGGCATTGCTTACACTGCTGGCCCAGGGCTTATGGGGGCATTATTGGTGGGCGCCACAACAGCAAAAAGCTTAGCTTGGGCATGGCAAGTCCCCGCTATTGCAGTACATCATATGGAAGGTCACCTACTCGCGCCAATGCTAGAAGAAAACCCACCCCCCTTTCCTTTTATAGCGTTACTCGTTTCAGGCGGGCACACTTTATTAATTCAGGTTGATGGTATTGGACAATACACCCAACTAGGCGAATCATTAGATGATGCTGCAGGCGAAGCCTTTGACAAAACAGCAAAAATGCTAGGCCTTGGTTATCCCGGTGGCCCCAAAGTTTCAAAATTAGCTGAACAAGGCACGGATCGCTTTAAATTTCCTCGCCCCATGACTGACAGGCCAGGGTTAGACTTTAGTTTTAGCGGCTTAAAAACATTTACTATGAATACCATTAATAAAACTGAAAAAACAGATCAAGATAAAGCAGATGTTGCCTATGCCTTTCAAAAAGCAACAGCGGAAACCCTCAGCATAAAATGTAAAAGAGCCTTGCAACAAACAGAGCTAAAAACCTTAGTGATTGCTGGTGGCGTCAGCGCCAACACTAAAATTCGCGCCGAACTCCTTAAAATGACAAAAAAACAGCAAGCGACCCTGTTTTTCCCAAGACTTGAATTTTGTACCGATAATGGTGCAATGATTGCCTACGCAGGCTGCCAAAGACTTATGGCTGGGCAACGTGAAAACCTTGAAATCTACGCAAAACCCCGCTGGCCTATTGCAAACCTGCTTAGCATTTAGCTAAAAATAGAGGCATAAAAAACCATTTGGCAACCGGTTTTACCCAGACATAAAAAAGGGGCTTTTAAGCCCCTTTTTTATGTCTTTTTATTAATTTAGCTATAAATCATCAGAGACTTGTTTTTTATAATAAGGCCATGTTTTAACATGTAAATGCTTTCTGATAGGTGTCTTAATAACAGAAACACACAAGGCAATTGAAAATAAACACCATACAGCAGCATATTCATTTGGATCAGTCGTTGTAATATCAGATACAAATGGGCCGATCAGATAATGAAAACCAACAAAACGCCATGAACCATAGATTACGGGTAAATAAAATGCCGCTAAAATATAAGAAAATGCGTGCAATCCCCAATTAAAACCAAATAACCAATCAACAGGTGATGACATCAATCCATTAAGGGGTAGTTGCCATGCAATATGCCAATCACCAGAAACAGAACAGGTTTGCGTACCACAAAAACCTTCTGTTCCAACCACACACGCGCCAGCCCAGTCAAACGGAAACATTTTTATTAACATAGCGATAGAACTTATGGCACAAAGGGTATAAACCACCGTTCTTATTTTTAACTTTACACTCTCTGGTATAAAGTACATCGCCACCATGTTGACAAAAAATGGCTGAAAGGCGATATGAATATAGCCTAATAGTGTGAGCACCTGATTGCTTGGGTTGTCACATAAATCAATATAGACATAAGTTGCTGCTTGCAATAACTCCATCAAAGCAAAATACGTTAATGGAATCCATAATTCTTTGGATTCCCCCTTATATGCAACATACGCTGCGGTACTTAAACCTGCGACAGCTAAAACCGCTGATGCTTCACCACTCCAACACATTGACCGTGCTCCTCATTCATTTTATTAAAATAATTATTAGCCACCCTTTTTTAAGGTGAATCTACCATTATAATATATTTACCTATAAAAAGAACAGGGTATGATATTTAAAAAACTATTACAGAAAATCAAAATTGCTAACAAATTCCAGAATTAAGACCTAGGAGGCTGTCCGAGAATAGAGAACCTACTCGACAATTGCTCCTGCGTTGTTCTACCTACGTGCATCCATGCACTACTACGGAAAAATCCCTTTTGGCCATTTTTCCGAACATTTTCGTTAAAGAGCGCAACTATTCGCCTCAAATGTTCGAAAAAACTGACTCAAAAGGGCTTTCCCTCGCTACGGTTTCTATTCCCGGACAGCCTCCTAGCCTCCCATACAAATCTCAACCATACTTTTAATTTCATCCATTTCGTCTCTTACTTTTTCCAATGCTGCCAGCCCTTTATCTGGGTTTATACTTAACTGCTGAAAAATAACATCTTTCTCAACAGTCTCATGCGCATCACCCACATCAATAGACGCTAAAAGATTATCACTTAAACAAGTCAATAAATTTAACTGATAATTTTCACCTCGATACTGCGGGTTATGATGATGATAAACCACATCGACTACAGCACTCGGCATATTCCAAGTTTTTAACAACCAGCTACCAAGCTCACAATGATCTACACCAAAGGCAAATTTTTCTAATTTTGGTAAACTTAGGCTCGGGTTCGCTTCTGCTAAGTTCGATAGAGCTTCAAACTCATTCTTAAACTGATCACCCAAAAGAGGAAACCCAATATTGTGCATTAAAGCCACAAAAAATACGGTTTGCTCCTCAAATTTATGCTCACTTGGAATCAGTTTGTTTAAAGCACTCATTAAATGCGTACTTGCTAAAGCATGCGTCCAAAAAAAACGCGTCCCTATCACCCCCTCAGCAGGTGCTTTTAATGGAGAAAGGGCTGATAAACCCAAAACCAAATCAAACACAAACTGATACCCCAGCACTCTATTGATCGCATCTTTCACACTACTGATTTTACCTTTGTACCCATAGAGGGAGGAACTTGCCCAACGAATAACCTGAGTCGTTAACATAGGATCCATTTCAACAATCGCTGATAATTTTGTAGCGTCAGCTAATGGGTCGGCGGCTAATTTCATAATTCTGGCGGCAACACCAGGCAAAGGAGGTAGCTCTTTAATTTCACCGATCATTGCCCTTAGGTCATTCGGAGGGTTTACCAATCCATTTTTTGAATCAATACAATTAAAAGTCCAATCAATTAATGAAGATTTCATATTATATTCCCCCTTACTTCAAGCCAAAACGCTTTAATTTTCGATAAAGTGTACGCTCGCTAATGTCCATTTCAGCAGCAACAAGCTTTCGGCTCCCTTGGTGTTTATGTATAAGCGTCTGAATAATATCACGCTCCATTTGTTGCAGAGGATTAACAGCTGAAGCCATCTCAACATTATCCTGCACGGAAAACTCAGCCTCAGTATTGAGCTCACTGGCCTGCTGCATATAAGTAATATCTTCCTCAACAATAGACTGATCTTCACACAAACTACACGCTAGCTGTAAGCAATTCTTTAACTCTCGAATATTTCCAGGCCAGCAATGCTTTAACAGCTTGATAAGAGCTTCTTTAGTGATGTGATATTCCTGCCCATCTCTTTTCCCCAACTGCTTTAATAGAAAATGGGTTATTTCTGGAATATCTTTTAACCGACCTCGCAATGGAGGAATCTGCACGGGAAAGACGGATAAACGATAAAACAAATCTTCTCTAAACTCCCCTTTCTTAACCATTTGTGCAAGATTCCTATGGGTTGCACAAACAACCCGAACATCAGATGATAATGCCTTGGTTCCACCTACCCGTCTAAACTGCCCCGTCTCAAGCGCCCTCAATAATTTAGGCTGTTGAGAAAGGGGTAATTCTCCAATTTCATCCAAAAACAAAGTCCCTTGATCGGCTAGCTCAAACAAGCCTTTTTTTGCCCCTGTAGCTCCTGTAAAAGCACCTTTTTCATGCCCAAACACCTCACTTTCAAATAAAGACTCTGTTAAAACAGTACAGTCAACCACAACTAACTCTTTATCAACCCTCTTAGAGTGAATATGAATAAATTCGGCAGCCAATTCTTTACCCGTTCCCGTTTCCCCCATTAAAAAAGTAGGCGCTTGAGTTTTAGCTGCTTTTAATAGTTTTCTTTGATAATCCTTAAAAACCTCACTAGACCCAGCCATTCTCAACGGCTGCTTTGAATCAACCAAAACCTGACTTTGGGTAATTGTTTCGCCCAGATAAACCTTGCCATCATTATCTAATAACGGATACCCTCGCACCGTTTGCAGTCTCTCTTTATTAACAATCTCTGTTGAAATATAAGGCTCAAGTCTCTCAAATAATTCATGATGCCTGCAATTAGGCGCATTATTACAACAAGATTTTCCTATCGAATCTGCTCTACAAACTGCAAGCTGTGACTCCCAGGCTTTATTTAAACCAACAATAGTTAAGGACGCATCAATAATAACAAAAGGCAACTCATGCGTTTCTAACAAGGATTCAAGCGAAATTGAATTTTTAAGCATAATGATATTAAGACTCACATCGAAAACTGACATGTCACTTTCTGACATGACATAACTGGCGAAAGACTGACAAATCTGTCAGTTCGTGACCATCATTCTAGAACAATACCTACACATTACAAGACATTCAAGAGTTGGCATTATGATTGCAAAGAAAGCAAATAAGATTTAAAAATATTTTGATCTTATTTGCCACACCTACTGTGAAGTAGGGTCGGAAAGCTACAGATCTCAAAAAAAGAGATGGCTGGGTCGTAATTAAAAACGGAATATTCCGTTATGACTTTTAGTTTAAATTGAGGTTCTACAAATGAAAAGTTTTACTTTAGCACTAATATTAATGACTGCCTTTGTTTCAAACTCAGCTCATTCCGCCATGATTGATGATTTTAACGGTGGAAATACGGTTGTAGTTGCTACTGATACAGATAGCCAAAACTATAGCCATGCTTTCGGAGGGAAGCGAACAATTAACATTGAAAAATCAGGACCATTAGGAGCAACCAGTGCAGTGGTTGCTGGCATGTTCGCACACAGCGCAGATGCTTTAACAAGCGCAACCAGCACTATTTCCTGGAACGCCCCCTCTAGCGTTGATTTGGTTGAAGGCAGATCATCCAGCTTCTTTGCTTTAGACATTCTTGCTATTGACCAAGGAGATATTGATTTAATATTATCTATCTCAGATATCTTGGGTGCCTCAGACACATACACTCTACAAAATTCTGGAATTGGTCTTCAATTCATCGACTTTAGCCTATTTTCAGGAATAGATTTCCTTCAAGCTACTAACATTTCACTACAAATAGTTGGTGATACAGCGTCTGATGTAACACTTGACTCTATTAGCACAGTCCCAACCCCCTCAGTTTTAATTTTATTATCAATAGGTTTAATTGCATTGGGTTTTAACCGTCAAGCAGCAACCTAATTCCTTATCCATGTTTAGTAATTGTAATATAACAATTTAAAGGGCACCTCTAATAATTCTGGCTGAGCAAGTATATGTTTAAAATACTTGAGAACAAGGCGAAGATTGCAGTCAATAGCAGGCTATTAACAATATATTCAACGAAATTATCGAATATTTTAAACGTGTATCTGCCAATTACGTATTAATAGAGAAACCCTAAAGAATTAACCCGAGGATTTACAGATGAAGATATATGCTTTAGCGATTACATTAGTTTACGCACTAATAAGCAGTACAGCAAACGCTCTAATTATTGATGATTTTACTGATGGATCGATGGCTGTAACCGCCAATAATTTAGGCCTTTTTATCAACTCAAACTCTAGCTTTGGCGGAGGTAGAAACGTAAGTATAAGAAAAATGGGGCTTGGCAATGCCAGAGCTGATGTTATAACTACCTTAGGGCTTTATGCCCATAGTGCTGATGCTTCAACCAGTGCAACAAGTACTATTTCCTGGTCAGATACATCAGGCATAGATTTAGTGGAAAATTTAGAAAATAATATTTTTGCTTTTGATATCCATACTATTGACCAAGGCGAAATAACATTTAACTTATCTGTCACAGATTTATTTAACAATACTAAGAGTGTTTCTTTATCTGGTATTGATGCAGGTATTCACAACATAAGCTTTACATCATTCTCAGGGCTTAACTTCCATCAAGTAACTGAAATTTCATTGCAAGCCATCGGTGGAACAGCCTCTGACTTTATTATTAATTCTCTGTCAACTACAGGACAAATAAGCGCAGTTCCAGTTCCCCCCGCCTTTATTCTATTTGGCTCAAGCATCATGATACTTGGGTTAAAACGCCTAAAGAATACAGCGTAATATGTCTCAAACTTAATACAAACCCCCACCACAGGTATTTTTTAACTCTCGCTATTTTCTGCCATTCATTTTCAGATAAAAACGTCTTTAAAGATTCCCCTTAGCCCAGATTTTTAGCTGCAACTTGGTCTGAGGGTACATTTCAGATATATACCCTAAGGACTGAGGAACCTCTGATCAGTCATCTTTAAAAACTCTGACACCATAACAGCATCCCAAAAACTCACAGCAGCTACATATTCTAGGACTGACATACCTTTCTATGTCATGTCAGTCCTGTCAGAAAAACTGACAAACCTGTCAGCCTTTAATTATTATTCTAAAGAAAGCCTACGTATTACAAGGTCTTCAAGAGTTGGCATTATGATTGCTTGGAAAGCTAGTAAGATCAAAATCATTTTTTTATCTTACTAGCCACACCTGTTGCGAAGCGGGGTCGGAAAGCTTCAGGTCTCAAAAAGAGATAGCTGGGTCGCGCTAACAATAACTTATCCTTAAAAAGGGAAAATTATGAAAATGCGAAAACTACTTATTTCTTCTCTACTACTCACAGCCTTTACTACTAACGCTAATTCAGCAGGCTTTAATATCGATGGCGACCTAAGTGACTGGGGAGTGAGTCACAATGGTAATGCTAATGATTGGACACCTACACCTAATACAGGCATTCAATATACAATAGAAGATCAAAATACTGCCAAACTTGAGCCTGGCTGGGGTGGTCAAAATTATGATGCTGAAGCCATTTATGCTCATAAAGATACGGCTAACAATACATTGTCCATTGCTTTAGCAACAGGCCACAATCCTGAAACAGCCAATAACCCTTCAGGTAATAGCTTTGGTGCAGGAGATTTTGCGATTGATTTTGGACGTGACGGTACTTTTGAAGCAGGCATTAATATAAAACCTAGCGGGGATGGTTTCGGTGTTCTCGCAGGTGTCTACAAAGTCACCGAGTGGGCTCTAGGGCTATGGGCTGATGACACAACGCCGGGCTATGTCAATGCCGAGCACCCTACATCAATAGTTGAAGGTGATTTATTAGGCGTAGCCAGTCTTGCAATCAGCGGCCCTGAAAAAGGCTATGGCGAGTGGAACCCTAACCATAATCACTATTTTTACGAAATGGAATTAAGCCTAGATCTACTTAGAGATGCAGGTTGGCAAGGTGAAAGCTTTGATATTCATTGGACTCAAAACTGTGGTAATGATTCTATTATTGTTGATCCACCTTCGGCAGTCCCTACTCCTGGCACTTTAGTCTTATTGCTTGCTGGTTTTGCTGGACTAAGATTATCAAACACAAAATTTAAAACACCTTTAATGGCATAATTTTTTTGACATCATACCAGCAATAACGGATATAACATCCTTTCAACAATTTATAAGGGTAGTTTTCAGGTCATAATGACTACCCTTATATCCCTTACTGATCACCATTCATTTTCAGATAAAAAATCATCTAAAGGTTTGGCTTTAGCCCAATTTTCAAGCTCCAACATAGGTTGGGAATAAAACTCTTTGACATGTCCCAAACATAAAATGGCAATGGGACGACTACCTTCTGGCATTTTCAATAACGAAGCTAGCGCTTTAGGCTCAAAAAGCGAAACCCACCCCATTCCAAGCCCTTCAGCTCTGGCAGCTAACCACATGTTTTGTATGGCACAGGCCGTAGATGCTAAATCCATTTCAGGCAATGTTCGTCTACCAAAAATATGCTGTTCCCGTTTATCAGGTAAAGCGACAACAATGAGCTCAGCACACTCTTTAATACCCTCAACCTTAAGCTTCATAAACTCATCTTCCCGCTCAGCTAAAGCCAGGGCTGTTTGAAGACGCTCTTGCTCAACAATCTGCTGAATTTGGAGACGACACTGCTTATCAGTGATACGAATAAATCGCCAGGGTTGCATTAACCCAACACTGCCTGCTTGATGAGCTGCTTGCAATAGATTTTTTAAAACATCATTATCAATGGGATCAGGTAAAAAATGCCTCATATCCCTTCGTTCAGCAATCGCTTTATAAACTCCAGCCCGCTCGGCATCATTAAAACGATGCTGACTCATACGATTGCTCCGAATAAAATACCGACTTCAACTATTTCAACAGCTGCTCCATAAACATCACCAGTCACTCCGCCTAGCCGTTTTTTAGCTTGATAAGCAATAACAAACAACAGCAAAAACATCAAACAAATGACAAAAAGTCCCAAATAATATCCTGCTAATAAAAGACAAAAACCAGATAAAATATAAGCAGGTAACTGAGGTAAATTTTTAATCATCTTCTCAGCCATTCCCCCCTCTCGAATATAGTTTGTTGAAAGCATAAGTAATAAAATGGCGAGCCGACCTAACATAGGCGTCAATATTAAAATAATAAAATCACCTCGTTCCAATACATCAGAAATAACAGTCCATTTTAATAACAACAGCAAAACTAAAACAACCACAGCAATAGGACCTGATGCGGGATCTTTCATGATTTCTAAACTGCGTTGCTTACCCGACAATCCACCTACCCATGCATCAGCACAATCAGCAAGCCCATCAAGATGCAATCCGCCTGTCAGCAACACCCATATTATTAGTATAACTGCCGATTGAACTTGTAGTGGCATACTGACCAATAATGATCCGACCCCAACCATGACAGCACCAATAAACAAACCAATAATGGGATAAAAAAGGCTGGAGTATCCGAGTTGCTTATCACTAGCAATAAAGGTATGCGATATAGGAATTATTGTTAATAACTGAAACGCAAGAAAAAATGAGTTCATGACCAGTTTTATGAGTTTGTCACTAGAAAAAACAGGGAAGGATAGATTATAGACGAAGCGGTAAAGCGGTTATCCGCTGCAAGCAAATAGGAGTGATATAAAAGGAATATTTTATATTTATTAAAAGCAGGAGCCAAACAACAAAAATAGGCTCCATCTTTTAATAGTATCTCATCTTCATTTATTTTAGAGGCCGCCCTTTAGCATCTTTATACATATGTCCTGTAAATAACAAAACGGCTTCAACAAAACCCCAAACCACACCATAGCCTCCCGATAAATAAGTGACGACTATCTGCATAATACCTAACCAGTAAAAACCTAAATACAGCCTATGCACGCCGGCAAATCCTAAAAACAGGCCTAAAAAAGCAGCAATATAATGATTTTTTACTGCTCGAATATCCTGCAAATAAGCCCCAACAGGACCAACGCTTGTCGCACTTCCATCATCCTCAGGCATAAAATCAACATCATCCCCTACTTCTGGTGCGCTTTCTGCTTCCCAATCATCAATATGAAACTCATAAAACGCATCATCACATTTAATAGCGCCTGTTTGACGCTTTTCATCAAAACTTTCAATATGTCCAATCATTGACCTATTACCTTTTTATAATTATTTTAATTTGTTGTAATTTTGGCTTGTTCAAATGTCGCCATTTCATTATGTAAATTACATGCCATCTGCAACAATGGCACAGCAACAACCGCACCACTCCCTTCACCCAAGCGCATACTTAAATCTAACAAAGGCTTAGCATTTAGATATTCCAAAACCAATCGATGGCCTTTCTCTTGTGATTGATGTGCATAAAAAAACCATGATTCTATCTCAGGATTAATTTTAATCGCTAATAATGCCGCAACACTGCTAATAAAGCCATCAATTAATATAGCAACATCATGTTGAGCGGCATAAATATAAGCCCCTACTAGTGCTGCAATTTCAAAACCGCCTAAATATTGCAATATATTTAATGGTGAGTTCAATTGCTTCTGATGTAATAGCAGTGCACTTTTAATCACTTCAGATTTATGTTGAATATCCTGGGCTTTCAATCCTGTTCCTGCTCCCGTCAACTGCTCCACAGATAATCCTGTTATGACAACTGCCATAGCACTTGCACTCGTAGTATTTGCTATCCCCATTTCACCTGCAATAAATAATTGCGCCTTATGCTTAAGCGCTCGCTCTATGGCTTTTTTTCCCGCAGTTAAAGCCATTTCCATTTGCAGTCCGGTCATTGCGGCTTGTTTGGCAAAGTTTTCCGTGCCATTGCCTACCCGGTCATTAATCACTTGATTTAAATTGACAGATTCAATCAAACCTACGTCAATGACTTCAAACTGAGCATTAACATAGCGGGACAGCACATTAACTGCAGCTCCCCCATTTGCAAAGTTTTTAACCATTTCCATGGTAACTATCTGAGGAAAGGCTGAAACTGACTCTTCGGCAATGCCATGGTCAGCAGCAAAAACTGAAACCCAAATCCGTTCCATCGTTGGCTGAACTGTTTTTTGCATAGAAGCCAAGCGAATAGCAATATCCTCTAGCATACCCAAAGAACCGGGGGGCTTAGTCAATTGTTGTTGCTGTCTTACAGCTCTATTATAAAAACCTGAATCAGGCGCTTTAACTTGCTCAGTCAACCAATCCATCATGCTTTCAAAATCTGAGGAAGACCTGCTGTTACCAAGACAACGCGGTCACTCAATGCTGCAATTTTTTGATGTAATAAACCTGCTTCATCGACAAAACGCCGAGTCATTTTATCCATCGCCACAACACCCAAGCCAATCTCATTACTCACTAAAATAATATGCCCGGAAAAGCCAGCTAATACATCAAAAAGCTCTCTCGTTTGCTTTTCAAACACAGTTTGTTGCAATTCACCTTTGCTATTAAATAAAATATTACTTAACCATAAAGTAAGACAATCAACCAACAAACAGCTTTCTTGCTGATCAAACTCCTTAATTATATTTGCCAATTGAATAGGCTCTTCAATCGTCTTCCAATCCTGTGCCCGACGCTGTTGATGTAAATCGACCCTTTGCTGCATTTCACTATCTCTCGCCTCAGCAGTTGCCAGATAAATTACCTGCTTTCCCGATAGTGTCGCCAGCTGCTCTGCATATAAACTTTTACCCGAACGAGCCCCACCTAAAACCAATTCAATCATCTTTAATACGCACCGCCAATACATCACAACTCGCATGATGCAATACACCGTTGGCCGTAGAGCCCAACAATAACGCTAAACCATGCCGACCATGCGAACCAACAACAATTAAATCTACTTCATTCTCGTCAGCAATTCGAATAATTTCAAACTTAGGACTGCCTATTTCTAGCCACTGTTTTTTCTCAGCGATTCCCAGCTCTAATGATACCTTTGTCAATCGTGTTTTAGCGGCATCCATAATTTGTTCCGTTAAATCCCCATCGAAAGGAATAATAGGACCATAAGTCGCATCGGTAATAGGCAAATTATCAACAATATGCACAATACTCAGTTGCGCCTGATTTGCTTTAGCCATCTCTTTAGCCTTATCAGCAACTTCCGAACCATGATCAGTGAAGTCGGCTGCTAATAGAATATGCTTATAATGTCCCATGCTTTACCTCGTTGTTAGATAATTAATTCAAAGAAAACCATATCTTTGTCTGATTAAGAGCTCAGTATATACAAAAATAACGCGTGTTATTGCTACATAATTTAAATTTTAAACTGTTCTTATTTATCCATTATTCACATATACTTCGTGTTTTGACAAAGTATACCTGTTAAAAATAACAAACTCAGTGCGTTAAATTTAAGAATTCGCTCACACAAAGTCACAAAGAAAAGAACCTACTCTTCCCTGTGCCTCAGTGACTTTGTGTGAAAATTTCATTTTTCCAGAATAGTATTTCTCTACAATTTAATGGCATTACAAACAAAACCCACAATCAAGGAGATACAAAAATGAAAATGACTCGCTTACAACAAAGCTTATTTGCCTTAGCATTAACATGCTCAGCCTATTCAGCGACGGCAGACTGGAGTTTAAATAACGCCCAGTCATCACTCAACTTTATTTCCATAAAAAAATTATCTATTGGTGAAGTTCATTCTTTCAAGTCTTTAAAAGGAACGCTAAAAGAAAATGGGGCAGTAAAGGTAGAGGTTACGTTAAATAGTGTTGAGACCCAAATTCCTAAACGTGACACAAGAATGAAAAAGGTCCTGTTTGAAACTGATCAATTCCCTAGTGCAACGGTTTCAACTCAAATAGATATGAAGCGTATTAATGCCTTAAAAACGGGAGAATCATTTTCTCAACCCTTAGAGCTTGCCTTGTCAATTCACGGACTGAAGCAAGAAGTGGAAGCTGAGATGCGCATTACTGCTCTAGCCGGCAATAAATTACTTGCTTCAACTATTAAACCTATTATTCTTAAAGCAAGTGACTTCAAACTTGTAAAGGGTATTGAATTATTACGAGAGCTTGCCAAACTCCCATCTATAAGTACGGCCATCCCTGTTACAGCCAGTTTTATATTTGAAAAATAACTGGACTTAACCAAAGGCTCCTAAAGGGTAGGTTAAAGTTATGCCTACCCTATTCCATAACAATTATTTCAGGAAAAAATATAGCCATAAGCTGGTATGAAATAAGGATATATAAAAAAGAAACACCCAAGCCAAAAGTAAAACTTTGGCCCAGTGCTTTAGCAAAAATAAATCCTGATATATTCCATTGCCATAACATTAACAAAACAATTGAAAAAAAGGATAATGCCGAACCTTCGACAAGTAATGATCCCATAACAGGTATAGCAAAAAAACTGATAATTGAATCTGTTGCCACAATGGCACAAGCTGTTTGTACATAACGCTCAGTTTTCTTTGCAAGATATAAAATTATCCTGCAAAAGCCAAGTATCAATACAATTTCAATACCTATTTGTAAAATAGCATTCGTAACATCTGTATTTAGAATGAGAATCAAAAAGCTAGTACAGGCATAAATCGGTAGTAAAAAGTATAACAAACCCATCGAAACAGGAATATCTTCAGGCCCTTTTTTAAACAAGCAAATATCAAAAAATAATTTTAATAATTCGTACATTTTATACTTCTCTCTGTTACCGAAAATATAATCATCAACTAAACTAAAAACTCTTTCTAAGGTAAGTAAGGAAAACCCAAGATGCCTTTTTTTAAAATGTATTTTAAACAAATTATTAGTGCTATCGTGGTATTTATTTTAATACCCTCTCTCTTTGGAATTAACAATGCAGGCCAGCGCACCTTAATACAATATCCCAATGGAGCCTTAGTCGTGCAATTCGACCCGGGGATATACTTAAAATTATTTGGTAAAACGACAATCTACAATGATGTTATTACTTATGATTTTGATAAATCAGATTCTATTGGTGGTGCCAGTATTGACCAAAAAGGTATTTCAGTCCGTTACCAAGATGGCGGTACAGGGACAATCTACGGTAAAGCACGGTTAAATTTACCCAATGATGAAGGAACCATGATTAGCGCACACAAGGCTTTTCGTAATAATGAAGGGATCGCTCATAAACTCATTAAAGCAGTCACTGAAGAAAGCATGAACCTGACAGCAGGCTTAATGACATCTGAAGAGGCTTATACAGAGAAAAGAGGGACTTATACCGAATGGTCAAAAGATCAGTTACAAAATGGGAAATATAAGACAGAACTCAAACAAGTCGTTCTTTCTGAAGAAGCTACAGGTAAAAAGATTGTTCGCAATATCCCCGTTATTTCATTTAACAAACAAGGGTTTGCCATTCATTTGGATAGCGACTTAAAATCCTACGGTGTCAATGTTTCGGGTTATCAAATTACTGATTGGAATTTTGAGGCTAAAACCCTAAAACAAATTTCCGCCAAACGTGAAGCTACAATGGCGATTATTACCGCAAAAGCTCAAGCTGAGCAGGCTAAACAAGAAGCCATAACAGCAGAAGAGAAAGGTAAAGCAGCCGTCATCAAAGCAAAATTTGAAAAAGAAGTAGAAAAACAACGCGCAGTTACCGATGCAGAAAAGATAAAACAAGTTGCTGTTATTTCTGCCTCACAAAAAGTTGAAGTTGCCATGCAACAAAAGCTAGAAGCAGAGCAGAAAAAATTTGCTGCATTTGAATATAAGAAAGAACAAATACTCAGAGGTGAGGGAGATGCGGGTTATAAAAGACTGGTAATGACAGCTGATGGGGCTTTAACTCAAAAACTAGAAGCATGGGTAAGAGTTAATCAACGATACGCTGATGCAATCGGCAAACAAAAATGGGTACCCGAAATTCAAATGAATGGCAATACAAGTGGTAAAGGTAACTCTGCTAATGATTTATTAAGTTTGTTTTTAGCTAAAACAGCTAAAGATATTAATTTAGATATGCGCGTCTCTAATAAAAAATAATGGTCACAGACACTTTAACTCAAGAGCAAGAATTTAGCCGATTAGATTCAGCCTTTGCCAATTTTTTAACACCAAGATCAAGCCTGAATTCTGATCAAAAAGCCGAATTAAAAACGTTACTTTGCAAATTATCCTTTCAACAATCTCAAGGGCATAACTGCCTCAACATCTCTCCATTGGAAAAACAACTTGTCCTTAAGTCAGGCCTCCTATCTGCGCAGCAAATAGCCCCTCTAAAATTAGAAGAGAATCGCCTGTATTTATATCGCTACTGGTCTTATGAACAGAAATTAGCCGAGCAAATTAAAACATTATTATCAAAAAACACCTCTGATCAGCAAAACCAGGATTTAATTAATCGCTATTTTATTCAGTTAATTGATGAAGTTGACTGGCAAAGAGAAGCGGCAATAATGACTATAAATCAATTCCTTAGCATTATCACAGGAGGACCAGGAACAGGAAAAACCACAACCGTGGTTAAAATTTTAGCGGTATTACAAGAATTAGCCTCAAAAAATAAACAGTCATTACATATTGCTTTAGCCGCCCCGACAGGTAAAGCCGCGATGCGACTTCAAGAATCTATTGGCACTAGCAAGAAAAGACTGCCCTGTTCAGAAAAAATAATGCAGTTAATACCAGAAGCGGTAACGACTTTACACCGTTTATTAGGTGCTAAGCCACCTTCCCCTTACTTTAAACATGATGCATCCCACCCTCTACCTTATGACTTAGTCGTTATTGATGAAGCCTCTATGGTCGACTTAGCCTTAATGAGTAAATTAGTTGATGCTCTCAAGCCAAGTTCGAAGCTTATTTTATTAGGCGATAAAGATCAGCTTGCATCCGTAGAGTCAGGTGCTGTTTTAGCTGATTTAACGGCTGCCCTTCCACTTAATACTATTGAATTAAAAAAATCACATCGCTTTGAAGGTGATATTAAAGATTTAGCTGTTGCTGTTAATGAACAGAGCATTGATAAAGCGTGGGAGCTACTCAATAACAATTCCGATCAAATTAGTTTATTAACTGAAGATTTAATCAATTTTATTGCCCAAAAATACAATGCGTATTTAACTAAAATCAACAATAAAGCAGAGTTTCCCGAGGTTTATGCCAGTTTTAATGACTTCCAAGTACTATGTTCCAATAGACGTGGTGAACAAGGTGCGATAGAAATCAATCAAAAAGTAGAAGAACACCTACACCAAAAAAATAAAATTCACATAACGGGACAATGGTATATAGGCCGCCCGATCATGGTGATACAGAATAATGCCAGCATGCAGCTTTATAACGGTGATATTGGAATTTGCTTATTTGATAAGGAGTTTGATCGATTAGCCGTTCATTTTTTACGCTCTGATGGCAGCGTAAAAAAGGTCTTACCCAGTCGAGTCCCCACGCATGAAACGGTATTTGCCATGACAATACATAAAAGCCAAGGCTCTGAGTTTGATGAATGCTTATGCGTGCTACCCGAAACGATTAATCCTGTTTTAACAAAAGAATTAATCTATACCGCCATTACCCGAGCAAAAACCAAGTTAAAAATAGCAACAAACTATGCTGTTTTCAGCCAGACATTACATCGCCGCGTGGAACGTACGGGTGGATTATTTGAAAAACTAGCAGATTCAGCATAAAAAAAGGTAAAAAAATTACCGTTAAGTTGGGTCTTTGCAGTCTTGTTGGAATCAAGATTTATCTGCGTTCCTCTTGATTCCTCTTCGTTGCATCAAAGCTACCATTATTTTATTACTTTTTGTTCTGATCTCACAACAGAAAATTGGAAATCGTTCAGGTCGAATAGAACCCCATTCAATTAAACGAAGGCCAAAACCGTTTTCCTTATTATTGAAACCTCTTGAGGAAGCAAGAGCAGAGATTAGAAAAAAACGGTCATCCCAAGAAAATAAATATCTGTTATTAAACGTATTTTAATTCTTAAGTAAGTGTCATTCGAGTCTGCCCCCCTTGATTTATTTCTAAAATAAATGCAAATTACTTAGCCAGTTGATTTTCAAAAGAGCCAAACTAAATAACTAGGCTCGTAATTTACGATTACCAATACTAAACAGCCCCATAAAACCTGATAAAAATAACCATACTGAGGCAGGAACAGGAACGGGGGCGATAGCTAGTGAGAAACCTCTTGCCCCAACTGGAGGGGGGTTAGTCAATGTCAGGGTATCGCTAATACCAGTCCCCATATTATATTTGTTTATATACGTACCACCTAAAGCAGTCCAGTAACTATTCGTATCGGTGTCATAGACTCCGTGCTTTCCAGGAACAATAGCCCCAATACCACCGGTAAATTCAAAGGTAGACTCATTAATTCCTGCAGAAGAAATACCCGTAGTGACATCTACTGTATATAGATCATCATTAAAACTTTTTACCCACAAAGTATCTGAGGCATCAAAAAACAAAGTACTTTTACCTCCATGAAAACTGGCAGTCCCTAATATTCCAGCAGGAATATCCACTATTTTTGCACCTACTCCTGTTGCCACCCCAGTATTTACATTAATTCCTACTAAATTATATTCAGTAATTTTTGATGGTGCTCCATACAAATTCCCAGCAGAATCAACCGCAATATGAGACATATTCATCTCTGGATTACCAATCCCCCAGTTATTTGTACCTATTGCAATTCCCGATCCGGTTTTAGTGTTAATTTGAATCAAACCACTATAATTTGAGTCTCTAAAAGATGATGCGCCATAAAGAATACCTCTAGTCTGATCCCACGCAAGATCCGTGACACTAAAGCCGACAGAACCAATGGTAGTGAACTTACCTGTTACCTTATCAATAGAATAAAGTGTGCTGGGGAGATTAACATTGTTTCTATCCCCTGTTCGATTAACAGCATATAGCACACCACTTGCATTTGCGATTGAACTCAATATAAGCATTGTGCCCAAACAGATTAGCGATGATATTCTAAATATTTTACTCATTAGTCTTCCTTAATTTATTGTTGTTACTAACAACATTGTAATAATTGAGACAAGCAAAATTCAAACCAAGACTTAATATACTTTTTTTATCAAAAGACTATCAAACCATTAGTAAACAATAATTTTTCAAATAAAGTTATATGACCTATTAAAAACCAATCATTTCACCATGAGAATAAAAGTGTTAATCCCGGTTTTTTATCGATATTCAAGCACCACTTAAAATTGGTATAGCAAAGATAAGCCTCACTTTCAAAAATCCATTTTTTGAATCTAAAAAAAACATTGATAATTCATGAAAAACAACTGGGTAGCGAATCAGGCTGCTCCGCCCCCAGCCACTAGAGAATAACAAAGTGGCGGATACTTATAGATTGGTTCACAATGAAGCTTTCGCATTCAGGAGCAAAGACCTAAAAAACACTAGCTCTTAAATCTCCGTTGAGTAGCGTTGTCTGGAGTTAGGCGACCTCATCATTAGTGACGCATAGAGATCCTGATCAAGAGAGTGCATATTTATCAAAATTCCATGCTTGTAAGCTTTATTAATGCCTTGATGAGGGAGAGTGTGATAAAAAAGACCAGAAATAGGTGCTGGGGCTTGCTTTTTGCCTTTCCGACAGCCAACACCAAATATTAACCGTCACAGACCTCGTTAATGTTAAATAGGTTGACAATATATACGATGCCAGTGGATAAGTGATTCAGCAAACCACCCCAAAAAATAACAACAGTAACACGGTAGGTTATTGATAAATGCCTGGAGCTTACTCAATAACAATTATTGACCAAATGAGTTTATTAACTGAAAATTTAATCGACTTTATTGTCCAAAAATACAATGCTTACTTAACAAAAGAATTAGTCTATACCGCCATTACCCGAGCAAAAACAAAATTAAAAATAGCAACAAACTATGCTGTTTTTAGCCAGATATTACATCGACACGTAGAACTTAGCAGCGGATCATTTGAAAAATTAGCAGATTCAGAATAAAAAAGGTGGTTTTCCATCCTTTTGCTTCTAATTTTCTTCTAATGATCTCTTTGTACCGAAAATTTAGCCAATGCAATCAAAGCATTTTTTGACTCAGACTCAGGCAAACAATCTAAAGCGGCTATGGCTTTTTGTGCGGCTTCATCTGCGCATTTCTCAGTATATTCAATAGCATTAGTTGAGATAACAATGTCATAAACTTCATTAAAAGCCTCTCTTGAACCTTGTTTAATGGCATCAACAACAACTTTAGCTTGTTCTTTTGTACCATGAGAAATAGCATAAATTAATGGCAGAGTCGGCTTACCTTCTGCCAAATCATCCCCTAAATTTTTACCTAACTCTTCAGTCGTTGACTTGTAATCAAGCGCATCATCAATTAATTGAAAAGCAACACCTAATTGCTGACCATAAAGCGCTAATGCCTCTTCAACTTTATCATCCGCATTAGATATGACAGCTGCTAAGCGTGTTGCTGCACTAAAAAGAATAGCCGTTTTTCTAGCAATCACTTCAAGATACTTTTCTTCTGTAGTATCTGGGTTATTGCAATTTAATAGCTGCAATACCTCGCCTTCTGCAATAGCTGTTGTGGTCGTAGAAAGAATTTCCATCACCCGCATATTGCTCGTCCGCACCATCATTTGAAAAGCACTTGAATAAAGGTAATCTCCTACTAATACACTAGCTGCATTTCCCCAAACAGCATTAGCACTATCCTTACCCCGTCTTAAATCAGACTCATCAACAACATCATCATGTAGCAACGTCGCTGTATGAATAAATTCAATAACAGCCGCCATAATAAGGTGATTGTCACTCACTTTACCTAATGCTTTTGCTGCTAATAAAAGCAACATGGGCCTAAGTCTCTTACCTCCACTACCAATAATATAGTGGCTCATTTGATTGATAAGAATAACGTCTGAACTCAATTCATTAATAATTAGTTGGTCAACAGCCTGAGCTTCAACTAACGTTAATTTTTTTATGACATCAAAATCAATAGCTTCTGAATCATTTATGGTGGCTTGTGTTGTCATTCTTAAATATTTATTTTTATGTTACCTAGATAATCAACCGACCATGCTATTGAATAATATAGGGTGGTGTCAATAGCTTTGTTATGTTATTTTATGCAGATCATATTCAGCCAAGTTAATTAGTAGTTGACGAAGCTTGATTTTACACATATAATTTTCTGTTCACTTTTAACAGATTAAATGCTTGGAGCTTACGCAGATGTACGCGGTAATTCAAACAGGTGGTAAACAGTACCGAGTTGAAGAAGGTACGACACTAAAAATAGAAAAACTTGAACTTGGTGCCGGCGACAGCGTAGAGTTTGATAAAGTATTAATGGTTCAGTCTGACAGCGAAACTAAAATTGGCCAACCTTACGTTGAGTCAGGAAAAGTTACTGCAGAAGTTGTCTCACAAGGTAGACACAAAAAAGTAAAAATCATTAAATTTAAAAGACGCAAGCACCACATGAAACAAATGGGGCATCGTCAATACTTCACAGAAATCCAGATTACTGGCATTTCTGCTTAATAAAGAGGAGTAAGCAATGGCTCATAAAAAAGCGGGTGGTAGTACTAGAAACGGTCGTGACTCCAATGCCAAACGCCTTGGCGTTAAGCGTTACGGCGGCCAAGAAGTTTCAGCAGGAAGCATACTAATTCGTCAACGTGGAACTCAATTTCACGCAGGCGATAATTTAGGCATGGGTAAAGATCACACTTTATTCGCAAAAGCTGACGGCAAGGTACTTTTTGCAGAAAAAGGCCCTAAAAACCGTAGATTTATTAGTATCGTCGCAGCATAAAGCTCGATCATTAATAAACACAAAGAGCCTCGTCATTGACGGGGCTTTTTTGTTTGTGGTCATTAATAATACAGAAAGAGAAATATTCCCTTTTGTATTAAATGGGTAAATCAACTTTGACTCACCCATACACTCAAGAAAAAAGATGAGATTTGTAGACGAAGCTGAAATTCGTGTGGAAGCTGGTACAGGCGGTAGCGGTGTTGCCACTTTTCGCAGAGAAAAATACATTCCCATGGGCGGCCCCGATGGTGGTGATGGTGGTGATGGCGGAAGCGTTTACCTTGTTGCCACAGATAACGTCAACACCTTAGCAGACTTTAGATACCACTCCCTGCACAAAGCCCAACGAGGCCAAAATGGTATGGGCGGCAACTGCACAGGTGGAAAAGGAGATCACTTATACATCTCCGTCCCTCCTGGCACCATCGTCTACGAAACCAGTACTGATGAAAAAATTGGCGACCTCATTAAAGCGGGCGACACGCTACTCGTTGCTAAAGGTGGCTTTCACGGCCTAGGCAATACTCGCTTTAAAAGCAGTGTTAACAGAACACCTCAGCAATTTTCCAAAGGCAAAGCGGGCGAATTTAGAACCTTAAAGCTTGAACTAATGGTTATCGCTGACGTTGGGTTACTAGGCTTACCTAATGCGGGGAAATCTAGCTTAATTCGCTCTGTCTCATCAGCAAAACCAAAAGTAGCAGACTATCCTTTCACCACACTACATCCTAATTTAGGCGTTGTTCGTGTAGATGACTTACGTAGCTTTGTTATTGCCGACATCCCTGGCGTTATTGAAGGTGCCGCCGAAGGTGCAGGCTTAGGCTTGCAGTTTTTAAGACACTTATCTCGCACAGGACTTCTGCTACATATTATTGACGTACAACCTTACGAATCTGACGACACCCCCGTCGAAGCAGCAAAGAAAATCACCAATGAAATTGAAAAGTGGAGTGACGACCTTGCAAGCAAACCTCGCTGGTTAGTACTCAATAAAATCGACCGACTTTTTGAAAACAGCGAAGCTCATTGCCAAGCGATTGTTGATGACCTTGAATGGAAAGGCCCCGTCTTTGAAATATCAGCCCTAAAAAAACAAGGCACTCAAGCCCTAATGTACGCCATTATGGATCACTTAGACCAGCAACGTCAGGAACAAGAAAGTGAGCAGGAATGATTTTTCCAATGCAAAACGCATTGTTGTAAAAATTGGCAGCTCTCTTTTAACCAGTGGCGGCCTAGGTCTGGACAAGCCTGCAATAGCAGCCTGGGTCGAACAAATGGCTCAAGTGAGCCTGCAAGATAAAGACATCATACTGGTCTCCTCAGGCTCTGTTGCTGAAGGTATAAGCCGTCTAGGCCTAAAAAAACGCCCCACAACGTTACATGAACTACAAGCAGCTGCATCGGTTGGGCAAATGGGGCTAGTAAGAACCTTTGAAGATAATTTTCAAAAATATGACTTACATTCCGCTCAAGTATTACTGACTCACGAAGACTTATCAAACCGCCAGCGCTACTTAAACGCAAGAAGCACGCTACTTACATTACTTGGCTTTGGTGTTGTTCCTGTGATTAACGAAAACGATGCCATTGCAACCGAAGAAATTCGTTTTGGTGACAACGATACTTTAGCCGCACTCGTTGCTAATTTAGTTGAGGCTGATTTATTAATCATCCTAACCGACCAAACAGGTTTGTTTGATTCCGACCCTGGCATTAACCCTGATGCAAAACTCATATCATCCGCAAGCGTTACCGACCCGGTTTTAGATGAAGTAGCAGGTGAAAGTCGCAGCGGCCTTGGCCGAGGTGGCATGTACACAAAGATTAGAGCCGCTCGCCTTGCCGCTCGCTCTGGCGCAGCCACGGTTATAGTATCTGGCGCAGAGAGCAATGTTATTAGCAAAGTACTATCCGGCCAAACACTCGGCACTTATTTGGAGCCCAACATTGCCCCTTTAGCCGCAAGAAAACAATGGCTAGCAGGTCAGTTACAACTAAAAGGCTCGCTTACTCTGGATGATGGCGCAGTAAATAGCCTTAAAAATGCGGGAAAAAGCTTACTTTCTGTTGGCGTATACTCCTTAACAGGTGAATTTCAACGCGGAGACCTTGTCTCTTGCCTGACAAAAAATGGTGATGAAATAGCGCGAGGCCTTATTAACTACGGTTCAAATGACAGCCAAAAAATATTAGGCAAAACAAGCTTGGAGTTTGAAGCTTTACTAGGCTATGCCGATGACGATGAACTTATTCATAGAGACAACCTAGTGATACTTTAAAGAATATCTCGATCACCCCCGATCTCGAACTTAAAAATGACAGCCTCTCAGTAATTTATCTTTGATGTAAAATACAAAAAAACAAGTTATATAACGCTATTTACCAGCCAGATACCTTCTTTCTTGAAACGCCCTATTATCTTTATAACACTCTACCCCCTACGCTTTTACCACTCTTTTTCCACCACCTCGGATGTACAAAGCTACCGGCCAACCACTCAAGCCAAAGAAAAGTTTTTCACAACACAGACCACTGAGGCGGCATACTATTTGCTGAGTTATAACTATGTGATACTCCTCACATACCATTTGACCCAGCCTAATAAGGTTTCTTAAAACACAGCATCTGATTAGCCTATTACGCTAAATCAAGTTACTCAGCTATTGTTCAAAAAACTATATTACCAGGTCATTATTTCTAATTTAGAATCCACTCAATACAACAATTCACAAAAACAAGGAAAAGAGAATGCTTAATAAAAAACCTCTACAGGCTTTAAGTTTAGTCATTAGTTTAGGTAGCCTGTCTGCTGAAGCCTCACTAGTTAGCCGTGCTGGCGGCACAATGATTTATGATACGGTGCAAGATATAACATGGGTTGCCGATGCAAGCTTATTTAGAACGCTAGCCAATGCCTCTGGTAATTCAGCGAATTATGTACAAGGTATCATTTCTAGCAATGAAGGCATTATCACTAGCGGTAATGGCACACACCTTCTTGCTCAGTCAGACTTTAATGCCGCCTCGGGTCGAATGAACTGGTATGCAGCTAAAGCTTGGGTTAATACACTTAATTATGGCGGCATTGACCAGTGGCGCCTACCCTCTATGATTGATGTTGGGAATGATGGTTGCGGACCCAGCTCTGACTGTAGCTACAACATTGATACCAGCCTTAGTGAGGCTGGTTATATGTATTTTGAAAACTTAGGCCTAAAACCATGGCGTGACATTGACGGAAACACTCCAGGTAACCATGGTATTTTTGGTGATGGAAGCACTTCAGACGAAAATAATATTGGCTTAGTTATTAATCTACAATCTGCCGCTTGGTGGATGAATAATGAAAATGTCGCCAAGCCAGATCAAGCCTGGTACTTCAATGATAAATGGGGATCACAAGGTGCTTTCTCAAAAACTTATATGGAATATGTAGCCTGGGCTGTTGCCGATGGTGATGTTGCCCCCGTCCCTATACCAGCAGCTGTTTGGCTATTTGGTACGGGCTTAATCGGCTTACAAGGATTAAAACGACGTACAGCCAAAGCTTAAGAACACAATGTAATTAAGGACTGATGATTCAATAATCTACAAAACTTAACGTGCCTTTTTGTCCCCGTTTGAATGGTCTCAATCGTTGCATAGAATAAACTATGCACCTCTTGAGATTCTCCAATCTGAAACAAAAATTCGGCGTTAACTTCCACATCTTATTAAATCCTCAGCCCTAAGTTAATGAGTTTTTGTAGGGTGGGTTGGCGATAATGTTATCCAGCATTTTCCAAAGATTTGCGAGGTTACGCTATCACTTACCCAAGCTACACTTTCTTATCTTACCGACGCTGCATTTAGACAAGCTAAAGACCATTTAATTTCCAACCCTAAACAGACCTATATGAAAACAGCAACACGTAGACCCATGCTAATAAAAAACATACCCCACCTATTGGTGTAATCATCCCCAACCATTTAGCACTTAGTATTGCTAATAAATACAAGCTGCCAGAGAATATTAAAATACCAGAAAACATTAACCAGCCAGCCTTCTCTAAATATTTATCTTCTGGAAATTGTTGTCTAAAAATTGCAATCACTCCCAAGCCTAAAGCATGCCACATTTGATAATCTACAGCCGTTTTATACACCGCTAGCATATCTGCACTCAAAATAGCTTTCAGCCCATGCGCGCCAAATGCCCCCATAGCCACACCTGAAAACCCACACAAGGCACTTAAAAATAAGAAATTAGACTTAACTGGCATTACACTTCCTTTAATCGCGGCATCAATTGCACTAAATTACACGGCTTAGTTCTTGAATCTAACTGAGCCTTAATTAAATCATCCCATGCTGTTCTACAAGCACCTGATGAACCAGGCAAACAAAAAACATAAGTCCCATTTGCAACGCCTGCAACGGCTCTTGATTGCATGGTTGAAGTTTTTATATCTTGATACGACAGCATTCTAAAAACCTCACCAAAACCATCCAGCACTTTATCTAGCAGGGGCGTTACTGCTTCAGGTGTACCATCTCTGCCTGTGACACCCGTCCCTCCCGTCGTGATAACAGCATCAACCTTATTCTCTACAATCCAATTAGAAATAACAGCTCTGATATGATAGATATCATCAGGCACTATTTTTTTTTCAAAAACCTGATGCCCCGCATCAGAGACTCGCGCCGCCAATACTTTACCAGAGACATCATCGATCTCTGTTCTGCTATCAGAAATGGTAAGCACAGCTATATTTAATGCTAAAAACGGTTTCTCTATTCCCACTTTAAATCCTTACTTTAATACTAGAAAAAAGGCTTCAGAGCCACGCTGAATATTAATTAATAACGCTCGACGAGGATCAATGACTTGCTTAAATTGTTTAAGGTTGCGGACTCTATACCGGTTTGCGGAAACAATCACATCACCCGGCCTTAAACCACTCCGCCAAGCGTAAGATGATTTGTCTATTTTTGCAAATAATACCCCCTCAATCTGCCCTTTATTGATAGCAGCCAAAGCCACGCCATCAAGCACTCGATGTAGTTTATTTCCTTGAACAAGGCGTTTTTGCGGCTCGCCAATCACAGCAACGACTTTTTTGACCTTATCACCACGCACTAACTCAATTTCAACCTGCTCTCCAATTTGCAGCAAACCAACAATATTTCTAATTTGATGACTTCCTTTCACCTTTTGACCATTTAAAGCAACAAAGATATCACCTGTCTCTATTCCTGCTCTATCAGCTGCAGAGCCTTTATCAACCTTACTCACAACGGCACCTTGTGAATTTTTCAAATCAAATGCTTTAACAAGTTCTGGTGTTAAATCTTGAGTTGCCACCCCCAGCAAACCTCTCTTTACTTCACCGTGCTTAATTAAGGCATCTTTTAGAGTCATCGCCATATTAGATGGGATTGCAAACCCTATCCCGACATTACCTCCGCTTGGCGCAAGAATAGCGGTATTCATCCCTACAAATTCACCTCGCAAATTAACCAGCGCGCCTCCCGAATTACCAGGATTAATTGAAGCATCCGTTTGAATAAAATCTTCATAACCCTCAATTCCCAAACCTGTCCGCCCCAAAGCACTAACAATCCCTGAGGTTACCGTCTGCCCTAAACCAAAAGGATTACCAATAGCAACAACAAAATCCCCCACTTTTAAATCACTTGAATTTGCAATGGCTAATTCAGTTAAGTTTTCTGCAGGGATTTGAATAACAGCTACATCCGCCTCAGGATCCGTCCCCAATAATGTCGCATTTAAATTTCTGCCATCGCTTAAGGTCACCATAATTTTATCTGCTTTATCAATAACATGATTATTGGTTAAAACATAACCCATCTTCTTATCGATAATAACACCTGAACCTAAGCTATTTTTTTGCTGCTGTTGTTGCCTAGGCATTTTAAAAAAGTGTCTAAAGAAAGGGTCCCTCAATAAAGGGCTATCTCTCAACTGAACATTTTTTGTGGTTGAGATATTGACCACCGCAGGCATGCTTTTTTCCAACATGGGAGCCAATGAGGGTAAAGCCTGCCCGTTCACCTTAACAGGCAAACCTGCATAAGTATTACTTGAGCAAAATATATAAGCAGAAAGCACTAAAAACACACTTAACGACTTAAAGTATTTTTTATTCATTTATATTCCTGTAATTAATAATTTTGGGAGATAGACAACACAAATTACAAAATGTTTAATTTACTATATTTACTCATTAATTATAATTAATGCCTATAATCAATCATGCACGCTTTTCATTACTCAATAATAATTTTTAGTTTATTTAAGAACCATTCTTTAATACCGTCATTGCACGAAGCATAAGCATGCTTTAATATGAATCGAAAACTAAAGAACCACACTAATACACTGTAAATTATTTGATATTTAATTAACCGACTCTAAAACCTGCTTACTTTCAATGACTGTAGATGCCCAATCAGAAGAAGGACAGATTATACGTCGGCTGATTCCATTATCAACGATACCGTCTAAACAATTTGAATCCATTTGCAAAGAAATATCAGTAGAGACAGCAGCACCCAATACTTTTTTATTTAAAAAGAACGACACAGATAACGAGTTAATTTATTTAATACAAGGTACTGTTAATCTTCAATCTGACAACATTGTAGTAGAAAGCATAAATTCTGAAAGCGAGTCATCAAAGTTTGCACTAGCCCATCAATTACCTAGAAAAATCGATGCTTATACTCAGTCAACCGTTCTTTATATAAAATTAGATAGTGCCTTATTAAAGACGACCACAATTATTTCTCACGAACAAGAGGAAAGTAGCTATATGTCTATTGACGAGCCCTTAGTAGAAGATGAAGACAACAACAATAATGATGATTGGATGACAACATTATTAAAGTCTCCTATTTTCAGGGCATTACCTCCTGCAAATTTACAACAAATAATCATGAGCCTTGAAGAAATTAATTTTCAAAAAGGTGAACTCATTATTAAACAGGGTGAACCAGGTGACTATTACTACCTTATAAAAAAAGGGCATTGCCTAATATCTAGAAAAGCTTCGGCCAATGCTAAAGAAATTAAACTCGCTCAATTACGCTCTCAAGATACTTTTGGCGAGGATTCCTTACTTTCTGGCGAACCACGCAATGTTTCTGTCAGCGCATTAACAGAAGTTTCTTTAATACGCTTAAGCAAAGATAAATTTATATCTCATATTAAAGAGCCCTCTCTTAAGTTCATTCAATACAAAGATCTTTCAGAAACCTTACCTGAGGATACTCTTTTAATTGATGTTCGGTCACCCGATGAGTTCAATAAACAGCACCTTCCTCACAGTATTAACACTCCCTTTTTCTCGCTTAGAATGTATATTAAATCACTAGATAAAAACAAATCAGTGATTGTTGTTTGCGAAAATGGAAAAACCAGTGAAGCCGCTGCTTTTTTATTACTTCGCAATAAAATTCCAGCTCAAATTATTGAAGGAGGTATTGAAAAAATTCCCGCCGAAGCCTTTGAATCTGCTGCAACCTTTAGCATTGACAACAGCCCAAACCCGTCATCAACAGACGGTAATGTTATTCAAGCTAAAGAGCCACCTTCAACATTAACAACTGACAATTTATCTACCGATACAGAAAATTCACTACAATTAGAAAACGAGCAGTTAAAACAAGCCATTCAAGCACTTAAAACAGAAAAGGAAGAACTAGAAAAGAAGTATCGAATACTCTACAAACAAACTGAAAAACTAAAGTCTGTATTGGATACTTTAAAGAAAGGATAGCGGGAATCCACTATTTGACAGAGCAGTAAAGCTTTCTTTACTGAGCTCGATTGAGCCCAGTAAAGTTAAAATCTTTATTTGATTTTAGCTTCTTTGTACATGACATGCTTACGAGCAACAGGATCATATTTTTTGATCTCTATTTTCTCAGGCATTGTTCTTTTATTTTTTGTTGTCGTATAAAAGTGACCATTACCTTCACTTGATACTAATTTTATTATGTCGCGCATTTTTCAGTCCCCTTAAACTTTTTGGCCAGATTTACGAATATCAGCAAGAACAACATCAATACCTTTTTTATCAATGATGCGCATGCCTTTAGATGAAACCCTTAAGCGGATCCATTTATTTTCACTTTCCACCCAAAATCTATGATGATGAAGATTAGGATTAAAGCGTCTTTTTGTTCTATTATTTGCGTGTGATACGTTATTTCCAGAAACAGGACGTTTACCTGTTACTTGACATATTTTTGACATGATGACCTCTGCCGTGCCTATTTTTAAAGTTAGCCCACCTTTATACCAAAAATTCTTTTTAAGGTAAATACCATTGTTAAAATAAATTTGTTAGAATCACTCTATTGTTAATTTCTTTGAGCACCTAAATGACTATTAAACTTGGCATGGTGATGGATTCCATCGACCACATCAATATAAAAAAAGATACGAGCTTTGCCATGTTATTAGAGGCTCAAGCACGCGGATGGGAACTTCATTATATTGAACTCAATGACTTATTCTTAAGTAATGGCCAGCCATATGCCCGTACACGTACATTAACCGTGCAACGAGAACAAAATAACTGGTATCAATTTACTAAAGAACAAGATATCGCATTAGAACAGCTAGATACCATTATTATGCGAAAAGATCCGCCTTTTGATCAAGAATACGTTTATGCTACCCATATTCTAGAACAAGCGGAAGCTTTAGGCTGTTACGTGGTCAATAAACCTCAATCACTTAGAGATGCTAATGAAAAGTTATTTACTTCATGGTTTCCTCAATGCTGTGCTGACAGCATAGTGGCTCGAGAGCCTGCCCGCTTCAAATCATTTCTAAAACAACATAAAGAAATGATTTTAAAACCTCTTGACGGTATGGGTGGCACCTCTATTTTTCATATTCGTGAAAATGATCCAAACTTGAATGTTGTTCTTGAGATAATGACCGAATACTCAAGCCGTTATATTATGGCTCAACGTTATATCCCAGAAATAAAAAATGGCGACAAACGTATCCTTTTAGTCAACGGCGAAGCTGTCCCTTATGCATTAGCTCGCATCCCAACAAAGGGTGAAACTCGAGGCAATCTTGCTGCAGGTGGACGCGCAGAAGGTCGTGAACTCACAGAAAGAGATTTATGGATTGCCAACCAAGTCGGCCCCACCTTAAAAAAGAAGGGCTTAGTTTTTGTCGGTATTGATGTAATTGGTGATTATTTAACCGAAATTAATGTAACAAGCCCCACTTGTGTTCAAGAATTGGATACACAATTTGGCCTCAATATTAGCGGTCAATTAATGGATCATATTGAAAATACTTTAGGCAAGTCATAATTCCTTATGTCAATCTCCTCCCCGACATTTACTCAACCCAATATATCGACCAGCGATACGCTGTTGATCGCTTTATTTATAGCTATTGTCATTCATACCTTTATCTTATTAGGCATCAACTTCTCAATCCCTACCCCTCCTAAAGTCAACAAGCAGATAGAAATCACATTAGCCAGCACTCCGAGTAAAAAAGCTCCAAAAAAAGCTAATTTCTTAGCTCAAAAAAATCAAGTCGGGGCAGGTAGAAAATCTCAAAAACCAACTCCGCCTAAGCAACAAGTTGCTAGCCGTGGACAGAGTAGGGATAAACGCCCTAGCCTACGTCAAAATAAGACCACCAGCAAACCGGCAGCCAAAAAAAAGATCATTACTCAACAAAAGGCTGACTATAAAATTGCTGCCACAAAAAAAACTGCTCCACCTTCCCCGATTGAACGCCCAAAACTATCAGCAGAATCACTCCAGCAACAAATAGCCCAACTAGGTGCAAGAGTTTTACACAGCCCTCAATCATCAGAAAGAACAAAAATTAAATTTGTTAACTCAGTAAGCACCCATAAATATGTTGCAGCTCAATATGTAAAAGACTGGGAACACAAAATTGAAAAGGTTGGCAACCTTAATTATCCTGAAGTTGCTAGAAAAAAAGGGTTTTCTGGCACCTTAACAACCGATGTAGGTATCTACCCCAACGGTTCTATTTATAGCATTCGCATTACCCGCTCATCGGGCAATAAATCACTTGATGATGCAGCTAAACGTATTATTAGGCTTAGCGCTCCTTTCGCAACATTACCCAAAGAAATACTTCAAGAGCTTGATGTTCTAGTCATTACTAGAGTTTGGAGATTTTCTGATGAAACAGGCATGACCACCCGGTAACATACTCATGACAACAACTCACTTTTTAAATAATCAGCTTTTAATCGCTATGCCTGCATTGGCTGACACCAATTTTTCCCATACCGTTAGTTATCTTTGCCAACATAATGATGAGGGAGCCTTAGCTATTGTAATAAACCGCCCAACAGGTATGACATTAACTAATATTTTTGAGCAAATGGGAATACAGACCTCAGACCCAATAATCAAAGAAACACCAGTTTTTATGGGCGGGCCAGTACAGCAGGAAAGGGGCTTTATTATCCATACTAAAGATTCAAATGTTTGGGAATCATCTATTTCCGTTTCTGAAACAATCTCGCTAACAAGCTCTCGTGATATTTTAGAAGCCATTGCTGAAAATAAAGGCCCTGAACATTACCTTGTTGCTTTAGGCTATGCTGGCTGGGAAGCGGGACAATTAGAGTCTGAAATACTTAATAATGCTTGGCTGAATACCCCCTTCCAACACGATATTTTATACCGAACCCCAATAAAACAACGCTGGGTAACTGCTGCTAACCAACTAGGGATTGATATTAATAAATTAACAACAGCCATGGGGCACGGTTAAAATGCTTAAACAAGATCCTTTAGCCAAAAATTTAAATTCAGATACCTTCCTTGGCTTTGATTTTGGCAATAAAAAAATAGGGACTGCGATAGGGCAAACAACAACAGGGATTGCCAGCCCATTGAAAACAATTCGCTCCATTAGCCAACAACCCAACTGGGAAATAATTTCTCAACTTATAACTGAATGGAACCCTGCTGGACTTGTTGTCGGCATATCCAAACAAGCGGATGGCTCTGACAATATAATCACTCCAAAAATGTTTAAATTCTGTCGTCAATTAGAAGGCAGATACAACCTTCCTGTCTACAAAATTGACGAAGCCTTTTCGACTTTTGAAGCAAAACAAATGCTATTTGACGACCTTAAAGTCAATGCAACTAAACTTTGGGACGTTCAAGACCAACTCGCAGCACAACTTATTCTACAAAGCTGGTTAAATTTAAAAACCTCATGACAACAACTAATAACCTTGAAATACCTGCACTACTCACTAAACTAGAAACAGAGCTTAAAAGCCTGATTCAAGCAAGGGCATTAGAAAACCCTTTAATGATAGGCATTCATAGTGGAGGCGTTTGGGTGGCAGAAGAATTACACCAACGCCTAAAAATAAAAGAACCTTTAGCCTTAATGGATATTTCTTTTTATCGTGATGATTTTTCACAACTGGGTATGCATCCCAAGGTTAAGCCTAGTCATTTGCCTGCTCATATGGAAGGCAGGGATATTATTCTAATTGATGATGTGTTTTATACAGGTAGAACCATTCGTGCCGCACTCAATGAAATTTTTGATTACGGCCGCCCTAACAAAGTTATTTTAGGCGTACTTATTGAACGAGATGGGAGACAAATCCCACTACAGCCTGATTGCAAAGGCTGCTCAATTACAATGCCTAAAGGACAAAGAATTAAATTAACAGGTCCAAGTCCATTAGACATCCATATTCAATCATTTACTACTGAAAAATCGGCAGCATAGAGATGAAAAACCTGCAACTAAATACAGAAGGTAAACTCAAACACTTTCTAAGCATTGAAGGGCTAAGTAAAGAAGTGTTGACAGAAATACTCGACACGGCAGAATCATTTTCCAGTATGTCAGAACAAAAGGTAAAAAAAGTACCTTTATTGCGAGGAAAAACGATTGTTATTTTATTTTTTGAAA